>TARA_B110000881_G_scaffold210082_1_pt1 | contig 15698 bp, 16 predicted proteins | sample TARA_B110000881 | Tara Oceans TARA_B110000881 (sample SAMEA4398150) | marine metagenome | biome: Polar Biome; feature: [MES] marine water layer (ENVO:01000295) within the mesopelagic zone...; material: water (ENVO:00002006), including particulate matter (ENVO:01000060) such...
GAAGTGACAATTCCCAAAACCCTCGGAAACCCGGGCAAGGGACGTTTACGTTCTTGGGAAAAGAGTCCCTCCTGATCAAGCTTACGCTTTAAAGCCTCAAATCGCGCTTGAAGGTCGCCAACTCCCACCGCCTGTGCTTTTTTGACAATGAGCTGTGTGCTCCCTCGAGCTTCGTAGAAGCTAGTTTCCCCAAAAATTTGAACCTGGGCTCCATCCGCGATCACTTCGTTCCCCTGTCGACTGCGGGCTCCAAACATCGCACAGGAAATCTGGGCCGACTCATCCTTCAGGGAAAAATACCAATGTCCGCTCCCTTGCTTTCGCACATTACTGATCTCACCTTCAACCCAAATATCCCCGACCTCAATCTCCAGGAGATTACGGATCCGCCTCGCCAATTGAGTGACTGAGATCGCCTTAACCTGACTCACCCTAGCCCTCCTCTTTAGTGTTCAATTCAGCAAACACCATCTCTCCCGCACTGGTTTGCAAAGTACTAATCACGGTCACGTCCTGGGAAGTTCCAATTTTCCCGATGGCGTGATTCACCACAATCATTGTGCCATCCGGCATATAGCCCACGGCCTGGTGATCGTCCTTGCCGGCACGGACGAGAGCAAGCCGGACGGACTCACCCACCACAACCGAAGGTTTGAGAGCATCTGAAAGATCGTTTAAATTAATAATATCCGCTCCCTGAAGGTGCGCCACCTTGGTCAGGTTTTCATCCGTCGTGATGAGACGAGCGGATAGAAGTTTGGCCGTTTGTACAAGGCGGCCCTGAAAGGATTCATCTTCCGCCATCCCTCGCGAATCTTGAATGGAAATCGGGACTGCTGGATTTTTCTGAAGCTCGCTCAAAATCTCCAACCCCCGCTGACCACGCTGGCGCTTCCCCGCTGCCGGCGAGTTTGCCATCACCTGTAGTTCATCGAGCACAAACTGTGGCACCAACACCCGCCCGGTCAAAAAACCCGCCGCCATGAGAGAAGGCAAGCGCCCATCCATAATGACTTCGGCATCCAAAATGAGTAACTGCCCCGAAGCTGCATCCTGCCGAAAACGAACGTAGGGAATAATAAAGGAAAATTCCTCCTGATCGCTCCTCAGGGCCAACACAGCACCAAGGAATGCAAAACTTGCGTAGGAGGTCACGACAAAGGCAAGTGAAAGTGCTTCACCAATTCCTTCAACCTGAATCGGTGACGCCGCGATCTTGATGAGTTCGGGTATCTGCGCACGGTTGAGTAAAAAAGCGCAAAGCAATCCCACTCCGATTCCAAATGTCGCCGTCGAAAATCCACGAAGAGTGAAGTTCCTCATCGAACTCTCCACTAGGATGAAAAATACCGCAACAATGAGGCCGCCAAACAATCCCACCCAAAGTGGAATACTCGGAGTGCTCAGCGCAATTGCCAGCCCCGCCAACTGGCACAGCGCGATATAGATCACGCGTGCCACATTGACAGATGGTTTAGACACTTTCATGGGCATAAGACTTTAGTCATCAAATTGATAAATCCGAAAGTCTGCCTATTCCTTCGCATCCGGCCACACGAGAGTTCTCTCCTTCTGTCCTCCCGGAATTTCATCACCAATATCCTTGGTGGTAATGTAGAGCATGAAGCCCATGAGAAGAAGAGCAAAGCCGGTTTGAATCACTTCCATGAATCGGGCGGGGAGAGGTTTACCCCTGACCCACTCCATGATTGCCATCACAATGTGCCCTCCATCGAGAACAGGGAGTGGAAGCATATTCAAAACAGCCAAATTCACGTTAAAGAGCACAAAGAAAGCCAAAACTCGCAGCCATCCGTCGGGTTCCTGCAGTAGGAGAAACTTGGTTTTGGCAATCCCAATAGGACCCGCCAATTGATCAACTCCCACATGAGACTTGGGTGAACTAATCACCTTGATAGTCATCCACATGGTCCGAAGACTATCCCGAACTTGCTCCCAAGGATTGGGGTGTAAAATCTCAGATGAAATGATCGCTTTAAAATCCCAAGAAATTCCCACCATGGGATTTTCAAAGTCATCTCCCTTCGGCTGCAGAGGTTTGACCTCTAGATTCATGGTTTCATCACCCCGCTTGATAGTGAAGGTAGACTTCCCAAATTCGTTCTCTCTGAGCACCTGGGTGACGTGGTAGGAACCGTAGATTTCTTTCCCATTCACTTTCACGACCTGATCCCCTTCCTTAATTCCCGCTCGCTCGGCCGGGCTGATCCCTTTTCCTTCACTAATCCGGCCAACAACGGCAGGTCCGCCTGGAGTAATTCCTACCTGCGGGAGAGCCCGGCGTTTAAAGAAGGAGGTCTTTGGAATATCAAACTTGGTCGTGACTGTTCGGACCGTGCCATCGCGCACGATCTCAAAATCGATACTTTCCCCCTCGGTCAGCATAATTCGTGTGCGAATGTCATCAAACACACGCCCTGCATACCACTGGACGGGTTTTCCATCAATGTTCAGGATTTCATCTCCCGGCTGTAAGATCCCATCCGCAGGGCTCTCATGAACCACCCCGCCAATGACATTGGATTTGATGGCATCCTGCGGTTTCCCCAATCCCCACACCAAAAAGCCAGCGACGACCGCCAGCAACAGACTGAAGAGCGGACCCGCAAAAGCCACGATGATTTTGTCGAGTGGGGAAACCGGCGGCAACTCATTCTCATCGAGATTCTCTCCTTCGATTGATTCCATCGCAGCCATCTGGGGCAACGCCACGAATCCGCCCGCCGGAAGCCAGCCCAAGCCATACTGAACTCCATTGATCTCCTTCTTCCAGATCGGTTTCCCGAACCAAATCTGAAATCGGTCGACCTGAAGGCCACGCCATCGGGCTGCCAAAAAATGACCCAGTTCGTGGACAAAAATCATCACGTTGAACAACGCAATGACCACGAGAATCAGGACAATTGAATGTAAAAAATCGATCATATAAGTTAGCTGTGCGGAACCTACCCCACTACCCTCCATTGGGCCAGTGACATTTCCACGTTTAAAAAACGTCGCTAATGTCCGTCTTGGTTTAAGTCAGACGCACACTCTGCTTTTTACTGAGACGCAGAATCTGACCAGCTTGACCGGAAAACTCTGCCATTGGGTCAGTGAGCTTTTCGCCGTCAAGTTGGACAGCCCCGGTGGTGATAAACTGCTTCCGGAGTTCTCCGTTCGATTTCTCGAGTCCGAAACTGTTCTTAAACACACGATTCACGACTTCCAGAACGTTTCCACTCAGATCACTGGCCGCCATTTCAGGAAGGTCAGCGGCATTAAGGTCACGCTTTGAAAACCGGGTCTCCCAGTCATCGCGGGCAGCCTGTCCAATTTGTTCGGTGTGGTAACGGGCCACGACGCGACGTGCCATTTCCTTCTTCGCCTCCATTGGGTGCAATGACTCTTCTCGAGCGGCACCCAGCAGCAGGAGATAGTAGCGATCCATCAATTCGTCGCTGATGCTCATGAGTTTACCAAACATCTCATTGGGTTCCTCACTAACTCCCACGTAGTTGTGAGCACTCTTGGACATCTTTTTGACGCCATCAAGCCCCTCAAGAAGAGGCATGCAAATCACCGCTTGCTGGGCTTGACCTTCTTCCTTCTGAAGATCACGCCCCACCAGCATATTGAAAAGCTGGTCGGTTCCGCCGATCTCAACGTCTGCCTGAAGCTCAACCGAATCCCAGCCCTGCATGATAGGGTATTGGATTTCGTGCAGCCGAACCTCGGTTCCTTTTGAAACCCGCTCTTTAAAGTCCTCGCGCTGAAGCATCTGTTGCAGGGTCACGCGGGCATTGAGTTTCAAAACCTGCTCGTAGGTCATCTTACGAAACCAATCGCCGTTGAAAATGATTTCGGTTTTTTCACGATCGAGAACCTTGAAGGCCTGATCCGTATATGTTTCGGCGTTGGAAAGAACTTCTTCACGAGTCAGCGGCGGGCGGGCCGTGCTGCGCCCGGTGGGGTCACCCACGGTTGCGGTAAAATCTCCAATCAAGAGAACGGCCTGATGCCCTAGTTCCTGAAACTGCCGAAGCTTCTCAAGCGGCACGGTATGGCCGAGGTGAATATCGGGAGCGGTTGGATCGACGCCAAACTTAATCCGCAGAGGCCGGCCCTCCTTGAGCTTCTCGTCGAGTTCCTTCTCGGAGAGAACCTTGGAAGTGCCCCCAATCAATTGGGCCAGGGCCGGATGTGCTTCGTCGCTCATGTGGGGCCGAGTCAAGCGGGAGCGGGCGGAAAATTCAAGTGCGCCGGGAGATAAAAACAAAAGCCGCTCTCCTGGAGGGAAACGGCTTTTGAGAAAAGGTGGGGTGATCGACGGGGCTCGAACCCGCGACAGCCAGAATCACAATCTGGAGCTCTACCAACTGAGCTACGACCACCAACTTGGTGCGCGGGAGACTAGAAAAAAAAATCCCGATGGCAAGCGGAGAATTTCGAAAAATCTCAAACTCCCACTGGATGCCAGGTCGTCTTGATTTCCTGGAAATCAAGAATGTGATATGGGCTCGGCGAGAGAGGTCGATCCGGCTGTAGCGCTACCCGTTTGAGGTTTTCAACCGCCTCCAATTCGACCCCCTTGCGCTCTTCAGTATCATCTGAACACAAGAGCATGGCGTTTACATCCATGTGTTTCGCAAACTCCGGGACCAGTTCATCACGATGTCCCGTGAGAATATTCACAACCCCGGCAGGAACATCTGATGTTGCTAAAACTTCGGCAAAGGAAATCGCAGTGAGAGCATTTTTACCAGCAAGCACGACCACCGCATTGCCCCCGACCATAGCCGGAGCAATCGTAGAAACCAACTCGGGAAGGCTTCCGCGGGTTGGAGAGACAATCGCGACCACTCCGCTGGGTTCGGGAGAGGAAAAGTTAAAGTGGGAAGAAGCAACCGGATTTACGGTCGAGAAAAGCGCCTGATACTTGTCACTCCATCCCGCATAATGCACGAGAAGATCGACAGCTTCAGCGACCTCGGCTCTCGCCTTGTTCTCGGGAAGTCCATGCGCCACCAACTCATTGACAAATTGGTCAGTTCGTCCATCGAGAATTTCCGCGATGCGATACAGGATTTGTCCTTTCAGGTAGGCAGTCGATTTTGCCCAGCCTCCGCTGGCCCTACGCGCCGCCACGACCGAGTTTCGGAAATCCTTGCGACTCGCACGAGAAGCGTTCGCGAGAAATTCACCTTTCGGACCGCGCACTTTGAGAATGCGACCAGATTCGGTGCGGGGAAACTTTCCGCCAATGAAGAGCTTGTAGGTTTTCGGAATGCCAAGATTGCTCATGAGAAAATGGGTGGGTAATTAGTGGCTGAGGTTGCAGTAGGCGGAGAGACCATGCAGTCCACCTTCGCGGCCAATGCCGCTTTCCTTGTATCCACCGAAAGGTGAAGTCGGATCGAATTTATTGAATGTATTGGCCCAAACGACTCCCGCATTCAGGCCGGTGGTCATCTTGAAAATCTTAGACCCCTTATCGGTCCAAACTCCTCCACTAAGTCCGTAGGGAGTATTGTTGGCCTTCGTCAAAGCCTCCCGCGGCGTGCGGAATGTCTGGATCGCCAACACGGGGCCGAAGATCTCCTCCTGCACAATCCGGTGACTCTGAGCACACTCGGTAAAGAGCGTGGGTTTGAACCAGTTCCCTTTTCGGGGAACCCCTCCCGAAGGTTGCCAGATACAAGCCCCCTCCTCTTTTCCAGCTTTAACGAGCTCTTTGATTCGTTCCAACTGCGAGGCTGAATTAATGGCTCCGACGTCGGTGTTCTTGTCGAGCGGATTTCCGACAACAAGCGACTCCATCCGCTTCTGCAGTTTCTTAATCACCTTATCAGCGACGCTTTCCTGAACAAATAACCGCGAACCCGCGCAGCAGACGTGCCCTTGATTGAAAAAGATCCCGGTCACGATTCCCTCAACCGCTTCGTTGATCGCCGCATCTTCAAAAACAATATTGGCGGCCTTGCCTCCCAGTTCGAGAGTGAACTTCTTTCCCGTTCCCGCCACGGAACGGCGGATTGCCTTCCCCACCGCCGTCGAACCGGTAAAAGCCACCTTGTCGACATCCGGATGCTCGACCAAAGACTGCCCAGTCTCTCCTGCGCCTGTGATAATATTGACCACTCCGGCGGGGAGGCCGGCATCCTCAAAAAGCTCAGCTAATTTCAGAGCCGTGAGCGGAGTCGTTTCAGCTGGCTTTAAAACCACGGTATTTCCACACGCAAGCGCGGGAGCGATTTTCCACGCCGCCATGAGGAGCGGAAAGTTCCAGGGAATGACCTGGCCCACGACACCAATCGGACTCACTTCGGCCCCCGGAAACGCATAAGTCAGCTTGTCAGACCAACCGGCATGATAAAAAAAGTGCGCCGCTGCCAAAGGAACATCGACGTCGCGACTCTCGCGAATCGGCTTTCCTCCGTCCATCGTCTCCACCACCGCAAACTCGCGCGCGCGTTCCTGAAGCAAACGGGCAATGCGAAAAAGATACTTCCCACGCTCAGCGCCCGACAATTTTGACCAAATTTCATCGTAGGCCTTCCGTGCCGCCTTCACTGCTTGATTGACCTCTTTCTTGCCGGCCAGAGCGACTTCGGAAAGCACCTCTCCATTGGCAGGATTGGTGGTTTGAAAACGCTTTGCCGCTTTCACCCACTTCCCTCCGATATACAAATCGTAGGTCTTTTTGATCTCGAAATGATCGGTGGATTCGGGCGCGGGAGCAAATCCGCCGGAGAGAAAATCGTTGGCATTCATGGAACTTAAAAAATCTAATCTTGGGAAAAATAATCACCGCTCTGGTAACGGCCGGTTTCCTGCTTGCGAATCTGCATCAGGAGATCATTGGTGAGGGAACTGGCACCAAAGCGGAACCAATCGTTGGTGAGCCATTTCGGCCCGAGCACTTCGCGGACCATCACGAGATACTGAAGAGCTAGCTTGGCATTCGAAATGCCTCCTGCTGGCTTCATCCCAACCATCCGTCCGGTCCGTTCGTAGAAGTCCTCAATCGCTTGCAGCATGACCAAGGTCACCGGCAGAGTGGCTGCGATGGGAACCTTGCCCGTCGAGGTCTTAATAAAGTCCGCCCCGGCCGCCATCGACATGTCGCTAGCAAAGCGAACATTGTCGTAAGTTGTCAGCTCACCGGTCTCTAGAATCACTTTGAGACGCGCCTCGCCACACGCCTCTTTGCATGCCGCAACTTCATCATAAATCGCGCGATATTCTCCCTGTAAAAACTGTCCCCGCGAAATCACCATGTCGATTTCATCGGCTCCCTCGCCTACCGCATACTTCACTTCCCCTAACCGTTCCTTGAGTCGCATCTGCCCACTGGGAAACTGCGTCGCCACCGCCGCCACCCTCACCTTCGATCCCTCAACTGCTTTTACGGCCGTCTTCACCATTCTGGGATACACACAGACCGCAGCAGCCGGTCCCACCGATGGATCTCCGGGCAAAGGTCGCATTGCCTTCTGACACATTTGGCGAACCTTCCCCACCGAGTCGGCTCCCTCCAAAGTCGTGACGTCCAACATCGTCACCGCCAATTTCAGGGCCAACATCTTGGTCTCCTTCTTCAAGCTGCGGGCACAGAATCGCTGCGCGCGTTCTTCAACGCCTACTTGATCAATCGCCGGGGAATCACGGCGCGCAGGAAAAGGTAAAACCTCAATTTTCACAAGGAGAGACTAAGAACCGCCTCACTCCGACGCAAGGATTCGAAAAATAAATCGGCCTTAGATCATCCACTCGGAAAGAGGCCCACTTTGATCAATCGAATCCGGCAAGGTTCGATCCGGTTGGCGAAAGGTGCCCGTCGGCTGACCGGCAGCGTGCAAGAGGCTCTTGTAAAAGTGGGCAATCGTGCGATGCCCCAACTCCCCCCAGTCGGGGAACATAAATGTCATGACCGGCCTTGAAACCACCGCCCATGTTACAAAGAGCCATCACCCGCGGAAATATCAGCAAATCGCTTGGCCATTTTCGCGCTATTCTTCATGTGATAATCCATGATCAATTGTCGGGCCGCAAACTCACCTTTGCCACTCCCCACCAAACTGCCGCATGGCCGAAAACACGCCAAAGTTTACGGATCATGAGTCTCACAGGATACTTGCGCTCCTACCACGGAAGCCCATATCAGCTTTCTAAAATGCAAAAGCCCTGATTTTTCTATCGAGTGAGCCGAATCCGTAAAAACCCACCTTCCATGATAGTTTTGACAGCCGAATTAATTCGATCTCCACTTCATCGCTGATAATTCCTTGACTCCCCGCCCGAGTACCCCTATTCCCCGCCCTTCTAAGAACCTTTCCCTCCTTAAGACCATGGCACTTACCGAAGTTATCCTCCGTGAAAAAATCGACAATCTTGGCGCTGAAGCCGATGTCGTCAAAGTGAAAGCAGGCTTTGCCCGCAACTTCCTCATCCCTTCAGGCAAAGCCTACGAGGCAACCAAGGGAAACCTTCGTCAAATCGAGAACCTTCAGGTTTCCCGTGCCAAGCGTGAAACTGAGGAACTCAGTAAAGCCCAAGAGACCGCCAGCAAGATCTCCCGCATGAAGCCCAAGTTCACCCTCGACGTAGGCAAGAACGGCAAGGCCTTCGGTTCCGTGACGTCGATCGATATTCACAAAGCTCTCGAAGACAAAGGGGTCTCCATCGACCGAACTGCAATCCAGCTTAACAAACCCATCAAGTCCACCGGTCAAACCGACGTGGAAGTGAAGCTTCACGCCGATGTCACCACTTCGGTGACCGTCACCGTGGAAGCGACTGCTGCCCAATAGCTTTCGCGATCATATTTCAATTCCCAAGAAGCCCGGCTCGTTGCACCTGGGCTTTTTTGTCGTTTCCACACTGCCATTTCATCGTCAAGCTCCCCACCTGTGATTGGTGTTCTCGACTCCGGCGTTGGCGGTTTCTCCGTTCTTCGGGAGATTCATGCCCATCTCCCCAACCAAGACATCACTTATATTGGCGACAACGCGTGGTGCCCATACGGAAACAAAAGTTATCCCGAGATTCGCGAACGAACGTTTGCACTCTCTGATTTTTTGATCGAGCAAGGAGCCGAGGTTATCGTGATTGCTTGCAACTCGGCCACGATCGTTGCGATCGAAGCCCTCCGCTCCCATTATTTGCTGCCCTTCATCGGCATGGAACCTGGCGTTAAGCCCGCCGCCGCTCTCACCAAAACCGGAACCATCGGCGTCCTCGCAACCGAGGCCTCTCTTCGTGGAGACAAATTCCACCATCTGGTCGCTCGACACGCCCAGAATATCCGGGTCATTACGCAACCTTGCCCCAAGTTTGTCGAATTAGTAGAACACGGTATTCTTAAAGGTCCTGAAGTCGATGCTGCCATCGACGAATATACCGCAAATATGCTCGCCGCAGATGCCGATGTCCTCATTCTCGGCTGCACCCACTACCCATTCCTCCGCCCTGCCCTCGAAACCCGGCTTCCGGCCCACATTCGTTTTATCGATACCGGAGACGCAATCGCACGCAGAACCGAGCAACATTCCCTCACTCCGTCGGACAAACCCTCCATCAAAATCCTCACTACAGGCATTCCTGAACAAATCGCCTCACTGCTCCAGACTCTCACTCCCAAAATCGAAGCCACCTGCACTCCTCTTTTTCTGCCATGAAATTCCTCGCCCTTACCTCGGCCATCGCTCTAGTTGCGGCCATTATTTTCCTCGTCTTAATTCGCGACAATCCAGAGCCACCTGAAACACCTTCCGATCCCAATTCGGCCACTGAAGCAGAAGCTCCCATCGCTGACTCGAGTCAAGAGCCAGAGCCAGAGCCAGAGCCAGAACCTGACAGCACCATTGCCGACAACGATCCTCAAAAATCAACCGACGCCACCGAGCAAGAATACGTCCCAGCCCCTCCCACCCACAACTACTACTCGAAGAGAGAGAAAACACGCGACGGTACCGGCAAATACTATCAGGACCGAGAGATTTCTTACGTTATGGGTCACCCCGCCATCAATTGGTTGGAGCGTCCCGAGCGAGAAGATGAAGAGGCTCCCGCCAAAGCGATGGATCTACTCGACCTCAAAGAAACAGACGTTCTCGCCGACATTGGTGCCGGTTCGGGATACTATAGTCTCCGCATTGCCATGCAGAACCCCAAAAGCGCAGTCATCGGAGTCGACATCCAAAAGGAGATGATTGCTTTTCTCGAACAACGCATCACTCAACTTGATGTAGAAAATGTCACCACCCATCTCGGTAAAATCGATACCATTGACCTGCCTCCTGAATCCATCGACGCAGCTCTCATGGTCGATGCCTACCACGAATTCTCCCACCCCTACGAAATGATGACCTCCATCGTCAAGGCGCTGCGCCCCGGAGGGCGGGTCTTCCTCCTCGAATACCGGGCCGAAGATCCCACCGTCCCCATCAAGCCTCTCCACAAAATGACCCAAGGCCAGGCCAAGAAGGAAATGGCTCTTGTCGGCCTCAAGTGGGAGAAGACTCGCGACGAACTTCCCTGGCAGCACTTCATGGTCTTTCGTAAACCATGACCGAACTTCCCGATTGGCTCGATCCCCAGGAAACCTATCTCGTGGGAATCTCCGGAGGCCGTGATTCTGTCGCTCTTCACCACTGGCTCGCCAGCTACGGCTTTCAAAGCCTCATCTTTTGCCACCTCAACCACGGTTTGCGTGGAGAGGAATCCGATGGAGATGAAACCTTTCTCCGTGACCTCATTGGGCCTTCTCTTCTCTCCCAAAAGGCCGACGTTTCTGCTCTCGCTACCGAAAAAAAACTCTCCCTCGAAACAGCTGCCCGCGAAGCTCGTCACAGCTTCTTCAATGAATGCTCTGGCCACACCGGAGTCTCCAAAATCCTCCTCGCCCACCACGCTGACGACCAAGCCGAAACAATCCTCTTCAACCTGCTCCGCGGCTCCTCCGGCATCAAGGGAATGTCGACTCGCCAGAAAATCGGTGAGCTCACTTTCCTCCGTCCTCTTCTTAAAGTCCGCCGATCTGAAATCGACTCTTTCCTCGCCAATGGCAATCATCCCTTCCGCGAAGATTCTTCAAATTCCAAACCCTTTGCCACCCGCAACCGTCTCCGTCACGAAGCCTTTCCTCTTCTCTCTGATATTCTTGAACGCGACCCCGTCCCTGCCCTCCTCCGCGCTCACCAACGAACCGAAGAGCTAGAACAAATCGCTAACGCCCAACTGAAAACCTTCAACATCCTTGATCCCAAGGGCCGCATTCATCTCCCCATCTTTCGGACCCTCTCCCCCGCTCTTCAGAAAAAAGCCCTGCATCAATATCTCACGGAGAACAACATCCCAAACATCTCGTCCAATCTCATTAGCCGAGGACTGACACTGCTTTCTCCCGATTCTCCCTCCTCCATCAATCTTCCCGGCTCTCAACGATTGCGAAGAAAGGAATCCCGTCTCTTTATTTCATCATGAAGCTTTTTCTCCTCTTTCCCCTCCTATTACTGACATCCTGCAGCCTCTCCAAAAAAGGCGCCCCCAAAGAAAAGGACGAAGAAAAAGTGACCGGCCCTGAGCGCAGAATCGTTGGCCGCATCGCCTCCGTTTCGCAAGCGGGAGAATTCGTCCTCATTCAGAAATTCGGAGCCGGAACTCTTCCCGAGGAAATCATCTATCAATCGCAGGGCCCCGAAGGACGCTCTGCCTCCCTCCGCCCTTCCGGAGAACGTGTTCGAGACTTCTTTGCTGCTGATCTTCTGAGCGGCAAAGTTGAAAAAGGAGACGCCGTTGTCGCCTACCCTGATCCCAAGAAAAAGGAGGAAAAACCGCCACAAGAGACCGAATCCTCGTTAGCGCCCCTGAAAATAGAGCTTTCTGAGGAAGAAAACAAGAAAGCCCCCCTAGATGGTCAAGACCCCGAAACTATCAAAACCTCTGGCTAATTTGACGGCTCTGACTGTGAGAATATCGAGTTTATTTTAAAAAATTAGCGATTTTGACTTGGATGAAGTCGGTTTTTCTTGGTAATGTTGCTTACGAAGTTGCCGATATGCCCTTAATATCCAAATTAAACGAAAGTCGAAACACAATGAAATCAAGCACGATAAACTCTTCAGGAACAAGCAAAGTGGACGCCAACCGTCTTGCCGACTTCGTTCTAATGACTCAGCGATCCTGCATCCTGAACCTGTCCAGCGAACTCAACCGCGGAAATATCTCATTTCCCCAGTTTTTTCTCCTGACCTACCTCTCCAACGAGGACTATCTGACCATGTCAGCCATCGCTAAAAAGATGGGGCACTCCACCGCGGCAGCAACCGGCCTTGTTGATCGGCTTGAGAAACTCAATTTCGTTGAGCGAGTCCACGCGGCCGAAGATCGCCGTAAGATCATGGTTCGCATCACAAATGGAGGAACCGAAATCGTCGCCACCATGCGCGGCCATATTGCGACCGAGCTCGCTGATCTCATGGCAGACATGGACGACGAAGATACCTCCTCGGTTGCCGCTGCCAACGAGGCCATCAAAGGCAAGAATCTCAATTCGTAACTTTCCCTCGAAGAAATTTTTCACCAAGGAAACTTGGCGAATCGACAACGCTTCCTCTACGCTCACCACGTGCAGGAAGCGTCTTTCTTTTTAGCCCCCCTCTTGGTGTCACCTCGTCGTCGCGCCGCCTTCGTTGAGCGAATCTCCGACATAGCAACCAGCCCCGACAAAGCCAAAACGCTGGCCCTCCTGCAGCCCCGCCACAATCAGGCAGCGCTCGATCTCGGCTTTCAAGAAACTTACTTCGCCGAGCAGGTCCACGGCGCAGGAATTGCAGTCATCACCAAGTCCTCCCCACAAATGACACCCGGAGTTGACGGTTTGGTCACCCGTGAAGATCTCCTGCTCGGCATCCACGTCGCTGACTGTGGCGCTCTCTACCTACTGGATCAAGAGACCCAAGCATTTGGTCTTCTTCATTCCGGCAAGAAAGGAACCGAGCTCAATATCACCGGCAAGGCAATCGCCGCCATGGCTGAGAACTTCGGAACCTCCCCCTCCAACTTGATAGCGATTCTCTCCCCTTGCATTCGACCTCCCCACTACGAAATCGATTTCCCCTCCACCGTCCGCGAACAAGCACTCGACGCCGGAATCACATCGCAAAACTATCACGACTGCGGCCTTTGCACCGCTTCCGATCTGGATCGCTTCTATTCCTATCGCCTCGAAAAAGGAAATACCGGACGATTGCTTGCCTTATTAGGAAGGACTTCATCATGATTATCCACGCTCCGGCAAAAATAAATCTCTCGCTCAAAATCACTCGCAAGCGAGAGGATGACTTCCACGAACTTGAAACCCTCGTCCTCCCGCTTCCAAGTCTCGTCGATGAACTTTTATTCAAGCCTGCCAGCGAATTTTCTCTAGAATGTGAAACCCCTGGAGTTCCCACCGATGAAACAAACCTCGTTTCCCGCGCCCTTCGCCTTTTCGAGAGTAACACCAATCATCCCTGCAACTTCCACATCACCCTGGCAAAGAACATTCCCCACGGTGCCGGACTCGGGGGAGGAAGCTCAGATGCTGCCTTCACCTTTCTCGCCCTCAACAAACTGACCGGAGCCAGCGTTCCCATCGAAACCCTCGCAGAGTGGGCCGGAGAACTCGGATCGGACATCCCTCTGTTCCTCTACCAAGCTCCTTGCTGGTGCCGCGGCCGCGGAGAAATCATCGAGTCCGTTCAAATCAATTGGACCCGCCGCATTCTACTTTTAAAACCCTCCTTCGACATCCCCACGCCCTGGGCTTATTCAAACTGGAAGGATTCCAGAGAAATACAGGGAGTTTCGTACATCCCTCAGCAAATCGACAAGCAAACTCTCTTCAATGATCTTGAGCGCTCCGTCTTCGAAAAGCACCGATTCCTCGCCGAACTCAAGCAGTTCCTCCTGAAACAACCTGAAACCGATGCCGCCATGATGTCTGGGTCCGGATCCACGGTATTCGCTGTACTGAAGACTGGATGCGATGCCGAAGCCCTTCGAATACGAACTCTCGATGAGATGGACCCCACTCTTTGGAGCCATCTCGCTACTTTTTAAATTATCAGGCGACACCAAACAGCCAAAGTGCTACCCTCTACCTAAGCAAAATCCCTCCATGGCCCGCGCAAATAATCTCACCATGTGTTCCTTCTGTGGCAAAAGTCACTCGGAGGTCAAAAAGCTCATCGCCGGTCCCGGCGTCTACATCTGTAATGAGTGCATCGACGTCTGTTCTACCATCCTCCGCAAAGAACTCGCCGGGCAGTCGGAGCCAACCGAGGATCTCACCGGCTTGCTCGAAGACGGAGTCCCAACACCAGCGGAACTTCTCCAACACCTCAACGACTTTGTCATCGGACAGGAGGACGCGAAAAAAGTCCTCTCCGTCGCTGTTTACAATCACTACCAACGCTTGCGCCAGCATGAGAATGCCGATGACAAATATGCCGATGTTGAGATCGAAAAATCTAATGTCCTCCTTCTGGGACCAACCGGATCCGGAAAAACTCTTCTCGCCAAGACTCTTGCCCGTCTTCTGGACGTTCCCTTCTGCATCGTCGATGCCACCACTTTGACTGAAGCCGGCTATGTCGGTGAAGATGTCGAGAACATCATTCTTCGTCTCCTCCAGTCTGCCGACTTCGATGTCGAGCGAGCCGAGCGCGGCATCATCTATGTTGACGAAATCGACAAAATCGGCCGCAAGACCGAAAATGTTTCGATCACCCGCGATGTCTCCGGCGAAGGAGTTCAGCAAGCTCTCCTGAAAATCCTCGAAGGCTCAATCTGCAACGTCCCTCCCCAAGGTGGGCGCAAACATCCGCAACAGGAATACATTCAGGTCAACACCGAAAAAATCCTCTTCATTTGTGGAGGGGCCTTTGTCGGAATGGAAGATATTGTGCGCCGTCGCTTGGGCAAACGCGTCCTCGGATTCAACGCTGTCGAAACGGAAGAGACCGAAGAAGCCGAAGAGATCGCTCTTCTCAATCAAGTCCGCGCCGAGGATCTCCTTCACTTTGGACTCATTCCCGAATTCATCGGCCGGCTTCCTGTCCTCACCTCCCTTCGCAAACTTACCGAAGAAGAGCTTGTCCAAATTCTCATCGAACCAAAGAACGCTCTTCTCAAGCAATACCAGAAGCAGCTTTCCATGAACAATGTGCAACTCAAGGTCACCAAGGACGGCCTCAACGCACTCGCCAAACAAGCCATCGATCGCGGCACTGGTGCCCGAGCCCTTCGCTCCATCTTTGAGCGCCTCATGCTCGATGTCATGTTCGAGATCCCTTCGCGAGAAGACATCGAATCAGTCACTATCAACGCAGCCGCCGCCAAAGGTGAGAAACCTCCCGCCCTAAAGAAGCGCCGCTCTAATGCGGCTTAGCACAGCGCTAACGATAGAGAATTAGGCCTGTTATGAAGTTGTTCGGGCGACTTCTTCTTGCAGGGGTTTGGGAGTCCCGGGTCTTTTTATGGGGATCATTTCACCACAGCTAATTCCTAGTGAGTAGATTGGCGACCCCTCAGCAGTTCCCTATTGGATCATTCATCTCAATACGAGCATCAGCCTTCCTTTCTATGTCGCTCTAAAAAGAGGTTGGCCCGCGAAGGAAGGCATTATTGCCATGCTATTCGCCGCCTTGGCT
>TARA_B110000881_G_scaffold74391_1_pt1 | contig 15565 bp, 10 predicted proteins | sample TARA_B110000881 | Tara Oceans TARA_B110000881 (sample SAMEA4398150) | marine metagenome | biome: Polar Biome; feature: [MES] marine water layer (ENVO:01000295) within the mesopelagic zone...; material: water (ENVO:00002006), including particulate matter (ENVO:01000060) such as......
AGGACATGATCTTCAACGCCACCGATCTGGATCGGTTGGCAATCGATAGTTTCCTTACACCCTCCCAGACACGAATGGAGGTCGTCATAAAAGGCCGAATCTCTTAATAAAGGAGCCCAGTTCTTCGTTGAGAAAACCGTGTGGATCAGGACGCTCGATAACGATTGGACTATAACAGAGTTTTAAGGACTGCGGGAATCGACGCAACCCCGTTTGGGATTGGTAAATTATTTCGGTTTCGAGACCCAAACCAATATCAGACTAGGTTGAGTCCTATCATCTTCACTCAAATCCGGCGCGATCTGCCCCCATTCTCCGATAGTCCAACGAGCTTAGTGGTCACCCAAAAGCCCCCAACACCAAAGGTGTTGCGTCTAGCCGCTCTGTCATTGTGACTTAATGAATCCTAGAAGGTTCAACTCATAGAAACCTTCACACCCGATTTTCGCCCCCCTATCCCTCGCTCGCTATCCCCAACTCCTTCCGAAGCAACAAATCCAAATCACTCTTCCCAGGCGTCAAACACTCCGACTTCCCGAGTTTCACAATCTGCACCTTTTTCTCACTTTCACCGATCGCGAGGAAGATATCCTTCCCTGTCGGAAGCCCCCCATATCTCGTCGCAAACACCTTTCCCATGAATCGACCGTCCCCTCCCGCACTTGTCATCATCTCCCCTGATTCCGAGGTGAAACCTTCAAATTTTGAGCCGATTACTGCGTCGATGTAGTGCTGGATTTCCTGAGTAGTCATGGACTGTCTTGTCGGTTCCTATCTTCGCGCCATCCCTTCCAAAATCAAGATCCTCTTCGCCGGCATGCAAATGCTCGACAATAGGCCCCCCACTTCACCGGCAAGGACTCTAGTAGATTACTGCAAATATCAAAATAAGATCAAACTGGACGTGTTTCTCGAGGCGCTACGATAAACGATTTGATCAAAAAAGGCCCGATTGATGAGATTAGCGAGATGGCGCGGGAACTTAAGATCAGCCGAGGAATTAACCCTTAGCTCGATACAGTGGCATGAAGAAGGTCGCGGACCTTGTGCGGACCCGGTTTCTCTTTCCGATCTCTATCTCATTCCCATCGCCCGCCCTGAGTCATAGGATGCACCTCCCACTTCATGCCTGCCCCCTCCTCGCTCCCCATCTGGAAGATCCAAGCCGACATCTTGCGCACGCTGCAAGTCGGTAACCGCTTGGTGCTCGTTGCCCCCACGGGCTCGGGCAAGACCACGCAAGTGCCGCAAATGCTGCTCGATGCCGGGATCGCGAGTGACAAGATGATCGTGGTTCTGCAACCCCGGCGCGTCGCGGCCCGCACCGTGGCCACCCGAGTCGCCTCGGAACGGAAGGTCAAGCTGGGTGCTGAGGTCGGCTATCAGATTCGTTTCGACGATCACACCAGCGCCGGCACCCGCATCTGCTTTGTCACCGAAGGCATCCTGCTGCGCTGGCTGCAGGACGACCGCACGCTGTCCAAGATCGGCGCCGTGGTCTTCGATGAATTCCACGAGCGGAACCTGCTCAGCGATGTCGCCCTCGCTTTGGTGAAACATCTCCAGCAGACCCAGCGCACGGATTTGACCATGCTGGTGATGTCCGCCACCCTCGATGCAGAGCCCGTCGCCGCGTATTTGGACCAGTGCCCTATTCTCATTTCCGAAGGGCAAAGCTATCCCGTGGAGGTCGAATATCTCCCCCTCCCCGATCAGCGCACCATCACCGCGCAGGCCGCTGAGGCGGTCGAGCGCATCATCAATGAAGATGGCCTCGGCGACATCCTCGTCTTCATGCCGGGGCGCGGCGAGATCAACGCTACCTTGGACGCGCTGCGCGGCCTGAGAACGCAGGAGCGGGTCTCTTGCATCCCCTTGCATGGAGCGCTCGAACCGCAGGAGCAAGATCGCGCCTTCGCCCCGAACGCGTTGCGCAAAGTCATCGTCGCCACCAACGTCGCCGAGACCAGCATCACCATCGATGGCATCCGCCACGTCGTGGACAGCGGTGTCGCCCGCGTGGCCCGCTACGACGCCGAACGCGGTATCGGAACCCTTCAGTTAGAACCCATCAGCCGCGCCAGCGCGGACCAACGGAAAGGCCGCGCCGGCCGCACCGCCAGCGGCACCTGTCATCGCTTGTGGACTGTGGTTAGCCACAAAGACCGCGAGGAACGCAACACGCCGGAAATTCAGCGCAGCGACCTCGCCGAAGTTGTCCTCCTTTTGCATTCGCTCGGCATCCGGGAAGCCGCCACTTTTGACTGGCTCGACAAACCCGATATCCAGGCGGTCGAACGCGCTGAAAACCTGCTCACCATGCTCGGCGCCCTGCTCAATGCGGACCTCACCGAGATCGGCAACCAAATGCTGCGTCTGCCCATGCACCCGCGTTACTCACGCATGTTGATCGAGGCCAGCAAGCGCGCCTGCGTGCCCGATGCCGCCTTGTGCGCCGCCCTCGTCAGCGGCCGCGACCTGCTCACTCGCCTGGGTCGCGATGATGCAAAGAGTCAAAGCACGCGCGAAATGTTCGAGGACAGCGACGACTCCGACTTCATCACCTTGATGCGCGCCTACGACTTCGCCAAATCAAATCGCTTTAGCTTCGACCGCTGCCGCAGTCACGGCATCAACGCCCAAGTCGCACGCCACGTGGACGAGACCTACAAACAGATCCTCCACGCCGCCCACCAACAACACCTCTACGATCGTAAAGCCAGCCCCGCTGCCCCAGCAAAAAACGACGAAGCCCTCCTCCGCTGCCTCATGGCCGGATTCGTCGATCAGCTCGCCAAACGACGCGAGCCCGGCAAGCCCGCCTGCGATCTCACCGAGCAAAGGCAAGGCCAGCTCGTGCGTGAAAGCGTCGTTCAGGACGCGTCGTACTTCGTCGCCGCCAACCTTCACCAAGTGCCCTCACGCGGAGCTCTCCCACTGACCCTGCTCAGCCTCGCCACCGCCGTAAAGCCCGAGTGGATAGCCGAAATGTTCCCCCAACATCTGAGCACCACCGTAGAGCACCTCTTCGACGCCAAAAACAAGCGCGTCGCCGCGATGAAACTCGTACGCTATCATGATCTCGTCATCGAGCAAAAGTCGCAGCAAAACGACCTCGATCCACACGACAGCGGACGCTGCCTCGCCGAGGCCCGGCGCAGCGGAGCCTTCGCCCTCCCGCTCCTGGATCACCGGGTGAAACAATTCATGGCCCGTGTCGATCTCCTTCACACCACCATGCCCGAGCTGGAATTTTCTCCCTTCGATGAAGCCGCCATCACCGCCGCCCTCTCCCGAGCCTTCCGAGGCCTCTCATTAGTAAAGGAAGCCCAAGCCGCGCCCCTCATCAGCGCGTTTCACCGGCATTTAGAAAAAGGGCAAATCAGCTGGCTCGATGAATTGCTCCCTCCCTCCATCCCTTGGCTGGACAAGGGTAGCACTAAAGTCTCCTACCTCAACGGATCCCCAGAATCCCAAGTGAAATTGCAAGAATGCTGGGCGCTCGAAGAGCATCCCACCCTCTGCGAAGGCCGCCTCCCGGTCCTTCTCAAACTCTGCACCCCCAGCGGCAAAGTCATCGCCACCACCACCGATTGGACCCGCTTCCTCGCCCGCGAGTGGCGCAAGCATCGCCCGATCATGGAGAAGAAATTCCCCGGGCATGTTTGGCGGTAGGATTGTTGTGAAAGTTCGAAGTTCAGAACCGATGGTATGGCGGATTTTGTCAAGATTTACTGCCTGCCCCTATTTCCCGAGTCGGAACCCGACCCGTTCGACCAAAGCCCCGCCTGGTAACCCAAAGAAATTTCGCCCGGCAACCGCCGCCTCCTAGCTCTCAAAGATTACTGACGCCGCCCGAAAGACACCAATACCAACCGCTACCAAAACAATCCTTGGAATGGCGGGCAGACTGACTAGGCTCTCGGATCATGAATTCCTATCGTGAAACGCCCTGCGGAGGCAGGCCTCTGGCTTTTCCAACTCGCCGTTCCCGTGCTCAAACATCTCAGTTCAATTCCTCCGCACCCCCCCTTTTTTTCTCTCCGATCTCCTCAGCAGCGCCCTCAAATGGTCCACCCCAAAAGTAAATTTCTAGCAGCCAATCAGTCAATACCCCAAACCCACCCATTCTACCGTGAAAGCTTTCATTATTCCTACTCTGCTCCTTTTCCTCACTGCCTCCTACGCGGTTTCCGCCCCTTCTTGGATCTGGTCTTCAAAGTCTGCGGCTGCCCGCGAAACTGCCTCGTTCCGTACGTCCTTTGAAATTCCGGCGGGGGGCGTCTCTATGGTCAAACTCGAAGTCACCTGTGACAACGGCGCGACCGCCTTTCTTAACGGGCAAAAAATCCTTAAAAACCCCGACTGGCAGAAACCCTCAAGCCGCGACATCACTGACCTCGTCAAACCCGGCGCGAACCGGCTCACCTTCGAGGCCAAAAACCAGGGCGGTGCCGCCGCGTTCATCGCGCGCCTTTCCATCAAAGGAAAAGATGGTAAAACCACCAACGTCGAATCCGGCATAGGCTGGGAAGCGAAAAGACAGGGCTCCGACGATTGGATCCCCGCCACCGTCCTCGCCAAATATGGTGAAGGCCCGTGGGGTGCCGCACTCGATGAAAAACCCGGCGGCAGAGGCGGAGCAAGCGCTCCCTCGACCGACGTCGTCGAAACCCTCCCCGGGTTTAAGGCCGAGCGCCTCTACACCGTCCCCAAAGGAGAACAAGGATCCTGGGTCTCCATGACCGTCGACCCCAAAGGCCGCCTCATCACCGGCGACCAATACGGAGGACTCTACCGCGTCACCCTTCCTGAATCACAAGGAACCGGGGCCGCCGCCCCCGAATCGCAGATTAAAGTCGAGAAACTCGATGCAAAGGTCACCGGCTCCCACGGCCTCTGCTACATCTTCGACTCCCTCTATTTCATGAAAAACGAACAGGGCGGTAGCCATGGCCTCTACCGCCTCCGCGATACCAACGGCGACGACCAGTTCGATTCCGAAGAACTCCTCCGTGAATTCAAAGGCAGCGGCGAACACGGATGCCACAGCATCATCCCCAGCCCGGACGGAAAATCCCTCCATCTCGTCTTTGGTAACCACACCAACATCCCGGATAAGCTCGAACGCTCGCGCCCCGCTAGAGCCTGGTCCGAGGATCACCTCCTCCCCCGACTCTGGGATGCCAACGGCCACGCCCGCGGCCGCCTCGCCCCCGGCGGATTCATCGTCAAAACCGACCCCGACGCCAAAGAGATCGAACTCGTCGCCTACGGGTTCCGCAACGAGTTCGACGCCGCCTTTGACCAAAATGGCGAGCTCTTCGCCTTCGACGCCGACATGGAGTGGGACATGGGTTCCCCTTGGTATCGCCCCACCCGAGTCTACCACACCGTCAGCGGACTCGATGCCGGCTGGCGTTCCGGAACTGGAAAATGGCCGAACCACTATCCCGATTCCCTCCCACCCACCGCCGACATCGGCCCAGGAAGCCCCACCGGCGTCGCCATCGGCACCGGCGCGAAGTTTCCCAAAAAATACCAGCACTCCCTCTTCGTCAACGATTGGACCTATGGCACCATGTACGCTGTCCACCTCATCCCCGACGGCGCCGGATTCAAAAGTAAAGTCGAGGAGTTCGTCAGCGGACGCCCCCTCCCCCTCACCGATGTCATCATCCACCCGAAAGACGGTGCCATGTACTTCATGATCGGTGGCCGCCGCGCCCAGTCCGCCCTCTACCGCGTCACCTACGAAGGCGATGACTCTATCGCCCCGGCAAAAGCCCTTCCCGTGACACCAGAGGCACAGATTCGCCATTCACTCGAATCCCTCCACAGTGACGGAAACGCCGCCGCTATCGTCGCCAAAGCGTTCTTCTTTCTGGATCACGCCGACCGCTATATTCGCTATGCCGCCCGCGTCGCCATCGAGCGCCAACCGGCATCAGGTTGGGCGGACAAAGCCCTCGCCGAAACCCGTCCCTGGGCCTCCATCGAAGCCAAGGTCGCCCTCGCAAGAGTCGGGGACAAAGCCCACCAGAAGGAGATCTTCAGAACCCTCGGCAAACTCGATCCGAAGACGCTTTCCCGCCACCAGCTCCTCGCTTGGCTCCGCGCCCACTCCCTCGCCTGCACCCGCATGGGCGAACCGACCGACGCAATTAAAACAGAACTCGTCGCCCGCCTCAAACCCCTTTATCCCAGCGGTGATAACAGATCCGATCGCGATCTCGCCGAATTGTTGATTTACCTCGGCGATCCCACCGTCGTCAGCAAGTCCCTCCAGCTCATGGCCACCGCGAAAGACGATCACGTCGATCACGCCCTCGAGCGAGTCCTCGCCCGAAATGCCAGCTATGCCAGCGCCGTCAACGCCGCCCATGCCAGCCGCCCGAACCTTCAGCAATACACCTACCTCTTCCTTCTCCGAAATGCCAAAGCCGGCTGGACGCCCGAACTCCGCAAAACCTATTTCTCCTGGTATGCACAGGCTTCCAAATGGAAGGGCGGAAACAGCTTAAAGAAATTCATCGATAACATCCGCAACGAGGCGCTGACTAACATTGCCCCAAAATCCGAGCGCGCCGCCCTCGACGCACTTTCCAAAACTCCGCCCAAAGCCATCGCCAACGTCAAGCCTCCCGTCGGCCCCGGTCGCACTTGGACCGTGGAAAGCGCCGTCAAAGAACTCGATGGCAAACTCACCGCCCGCAATTTCGCACGCGGCAAAGAGCTATTCGCTGCCACCGCCTGCATAGGATGCCACCGTATGGCCGGCGAAGGAGGCGGAATTGGGCCCGACCTCACCGGCTCCGGCGCACGCTACACCCTGAGCGACCTCCTCGAAAACATCGTCACCCCGTCAAAAGTCATCTCCGACCAGTACGGAAGCGAGACCATCACCAAAAAGGACGGCTCCGTCGTTATTGGCCGCGAAGCCGGAGAAACCGACTCCTTACTTTCACTGATGACCAACCCCTTTGCCCAGGAAACCCTCATCGAAATCCCCAAAGCCGACATCGCCAAACGCGAACCTTTGGCCGTCTCCATGATGCCCCCGGGAATGATCAACACCCTCAATCCCGACGAACTCGCAGACCTCGTCGCCTATCTCATCTCCGGCGCCAATCCCGAAGACAAAATCTACAAGAAGTAAGCGGACCCCGAATTCCTACCGTCGTTCAGGATAGGTCAGGGAAAACCAATGATGAAACGGGCCTCAAGGCTCCAGTTTCATAAGAGTTTGTCACAGGAACGTTTACGGCGATTGCTCCCACACAAGAACTCTACCTGATACGGGTGTCAGGAGAGCCTACCGAATAACGGCCAACAAATCAATCCTTGGAATGGCGGGAAGGCTGACTACGCTCTCGGATCATGAATTACTGTCGTGAAACGCCCTGCGGAGGCAGTCCGCTGGCTTTTTCGCCTGAGTTTCCGCCTCGCCGTTCCCGTGCTCAAACATCTCGGCTCAATTCCTCCCCTCTTCCCTCCGCCCCCCCTTTTTTTCCGATCTCCTCAGCGGCGCCCTCAAACGGTCCACCCCAAAAGAAAATTCCTAGCAGGAATGACGAACCTCATCCTTCGCATGCCTGACCCCGCTGAAAAACTGCGTGCACTGCCAATTACCCTCCAACGAAATCCACTCCGACCATGACAATTACAAGACTCTCCGCATTTCTGTTGATGGCCACTTCCTTGGGCTCCACTGCCGGAGCAGCGGAATCCATCGAGACCCTGCTCGCCCGCACCCCGCACAAACTGCTCTGCGAAGGTTATGCGAATAACAACTGGGAGCTCTTCATCATGAATGCGGACGGGGCGAAGCTTCAGAACCTGACGAACACGGCGGACAGCCATGAGGTATACCCGCAGGCCTCGCCGGACGGATCGATGATCGCATTCCTCTCGGACGTGGGAACGGGAAGGACCACCGTGCGCAGCCTCTGGGTAATGGACGTCAATGGAGAAAACCGTCGCAAGATTGCTGACTACGCCCGACAACCGTTTTGGGCGCCTGACAGCAAGACTATCGCCTACCTCCCCCAGGAGTTCAAAAAGTTCAACGAAATCGATTACTCGACCAAGGGAATGGTCTTTCACGACCTGGAAACCGGCAAGGACCGGCCGCATCCTAACAGCGGGAAGATCCATCACCTCTACAACCCGGGATTCTCGCCAGACGGAAAGTGGATCGTCGCCACCGTGCACTCGGGAATGGGGCTCGGCCACGGAAACCTCCTGATCGAGGCGGATGGCGAGCGAATCGTCAACCTCAAGATGCGAGGCTGCCGACCAACCTTCAGTCCGAGCGGGAAGTTTCTGGCGTGGGGACCCGGTGACCATGAGATCAAAGTTGCCGAGGTCGATTGGTCGGGCGATCTTCCAGCTCTCGGAAAAACTCGGCTCCAAATCTTCCACAAGAAAGACAAGATCTATCATGTCGACTGGTGTCCGAACGAGCAGTTCCTCACCCTCAGCCAAGGAAAACCCGGAAAGGGAAATCCTGCCAAACCAGGCACCTATGAAGCAGCCAGCGAGATCGTGGGTGTCCATGCGGACGGCTGGAATATCGTCGCAGTCGCCATCGGGGACGGCGGGAAGGTCGACCTGCAAGATCCACCTTCCGAACGGGTTCTGCAGCTAACAAGCGAGGGCCGGAGTTTCAAGGAGTCGGAATGGATTCCAGTGAAGGAGTAGTCTCCCGTCATCGTGCCAGCATCTCTAACCTATTCCAGATTCGTCATGACAACAATGCGATCCACCCTTCTCCTTCTCCCTGCCCTGGTGTTGCTAAACTCGTGCAAAAGCGACTCTTCCAACACCGGGACGGGCACCCGGGACCCGATTCAGATTTCGACCTCGTCGGGAGTCCCGATGATTCACCTGGCAGGCGGAAATTTCACGATGGGCAGCGACAAGGAGAGCGCCGACGAGAAACCCGCCCACCAGGTCCGAATCAGCGCGTTCCTCATTGATGCATATGAGGTCACTCACGAAATGTTCGCCAAGGCCGAACTGCCCAATCCCTCGCATTGGCAGGAACACCCGCAGATGCCGGTCGAACAGGTCCGCTGGCGCGATTCCCGGCGATACTGCAACGAACGCTCGCTCTTGGAGGGGCTGCCCCCCTGCTATGACGAATCCAAACCGGGCTGGCCCTGTGACTTCGATGCCAGTGGCTACCGCTTGCCGACCGAAGCCGAATGGGAGTTCGCCTGCCGGGCCGGAGGGACGGGCCCCTACGAGTTCGGCGATGCCGGAAAGCTGAAGCAATTCGCATGGTTCGATGCCAACTCCGGAGAGCGGACTCATCCCGCGGGGTCACGAAAGCCGAACGCCTGGGGGATTTTTGACATGTATGGGAACGTCTCCGAGTGGTGCGAGGACATCTACGCCCCGGACTACTCCGCGAAGAGTCCCGTCGACGATCCCATCGGACCGATCGCCACCGGCGCAATATCCGACAAGCGAGTCATGCGTGGAGGCAACTGGAAGTCCAGCGCCGAGATGTGCCGGGCCACCTTCCGAAAGGGCCAAATCACCGGCGATTCCGATGCCTGCTTTAATACTGATTACTGCGGCTTCCGCTGTGTCCGTCGCGTTTCTCCCGAGGAGCTGAAGGCGCTTCAGGTCGCCACCAGCGGAACGAACTGAGCTCAACCGGCGTCTTTCAGTGCTCTTCCATACTTGGACATTCGCCGCTTTCGTCGCGGTCGCCCTGCTGGGCTTTTTCGCGCTACGCCCGACCCGTTTCTGGCTGCCCTGGTTGTTTCTAGCGTCATACGTGTTCTACGGATGCTGGAGTCCCTATTACCTCATCCTGATCCTGTATTCCACCACCATGGACTATAGCGTGGTCAGCTTCATGGACCGCTGTCCGCGAACCGGAGGCCACCGGTTCGATCTCTCCCACCTCCGCGGAACGAAAATCTCATCACCACGACTTCGACTGGCATACTGGGGATTCATCGCAGCAGCCATGACTTGCCTGGCGGCAGCCGTCATAAACTTCGGCAACCTGCGCCCGATGATGCTTGGGCTGTGTTTGATCCTGTCGCTCATGGCAATGGGAACGGCATTCTCAAGCCGCAAAATCTGGCTCGCCGTCAGCCTGATCAACAACCTGAGCCTCCTCGCGTTCTTCAAGTATGCCGGGTTCTTTTCAGAAGCTCTCAATCGATTGTTAGCCAGCGTCGAGGTCCCGCTCCAGTTGCCGGAGGTAGCAGCGCTCATGCCGACGGGATTCGAATACCTCCTGCCGGTCGGGATCTCGTTCTTTATGTTCCAGTCGATGAGCTACACCATCGACTTCTACCGCGGGGAGATCGACCGCGAGCGAAGCTTCATCCGCTTTGCAACTTTTGTGGCATTTTTCCCGCAACTGGTCGCCGGACCGATCGAGCGCGCCAGTCACCTACTTCCCCAGTTCCACTCCCGACCACAGGTCACCGGCCGCGATGTCAGCGAAGGACTCTCCCTGTTTCTGGTCGGGCTCTTCAAGAAGTTGGCGTTAGCAAACTACCTGTCGATCTATGTCGAGCGGATCTATGACGATCCTTCCGCCCAGAATGCGCCGGCCCTCCTGCTGGCCACTTTCGCCTTCGCATGGCAGATTTATTTCGACTTCAGCGGATACACCGACATGGCTCGGGGGGTGGCGCGCTGGTTCGGGTTCCGCCTGATGCTCAATTTCAACCATCCCTATCTCGCCGCCAGTCTCGGAGAGTTCTGGTCGCGCTGGCACATCAGCCTCTCAACGTGGTTCCGCGACTACGTTTACATCCCGTTGGGTGGAAACCGCCGGGGGTCGTGGCTGACATGCCGGAACTTGCTCATTACCTTTGTCATTTCCGGACTCTGGCACGGGGCGGCATGGACTTTCCTCATCTGGGGAGCCCTCCACGGTATTGGGATCCTGCTCACCCGGCGACTCGAACGGGCCGATTGGTACCACACCCGACTGCCGAAACCCATCAAGCAGATCGCCGTCTTTCTCTTCGTTGGCTTCGCCTGGATCTTCTTCCGGGCGGACTCCCTCGAGACCGCCGCGACCATCATTAAGCGGATCGGCACGACCCCATGGACGGACCCCGGCTTCCCCGGCTTGATGTTGGCCCTGATCGGAGCCGTCTGGGGATACCAGTACCTGAGCGAATCCCGATACAAGCAAATCCTCCAGTGGCCTGCCACGCGCATCACCCTGGCCACCGGCATGATCGTCTACCTCCTCTTGTTCTCATCCAAGGGCGGGGAGTTCATCTACTTTCAATTCTGATTCTGCGAATCCTGCCCCATGACCCCAAACCATACAAAAACTCACGGCGATACCAGTCCGCCAAGGCTCACCCTGGAATTTCGCGAATGGTTGGTGACCCTCCTGCTCGTGCTGGTGATCGTCATGTTCACACCATCCATCTGGAAGATTTTCGAGAACTATGCCACCCCACCAGACTACCGGGTTCCCTATGCGCTGAGCAAGGACTACGGCTTGTATGAACGAGCCATGGATCGTCTCCAACCCGCCCAGATTCCGGTGCTGGGCGACTCAGTCGTATGGGGAGAGTATGTCTCCCGGGACGGCACCTTGAGCCACTTCCTGAACCACCACTCCGGCGAATCCGACCGCTATGTCAATGCCGGCGTCAACGGATTATTCCCAATCGCACTGGAGGGATTGGTTCGCCAATACGGTGGCACCATACACGATCGAAAGGTCATCCTGCATTGCAACCTCCTGTGGGTGAGCAGCCCCGAGGCCGACCTGAGTTCCCCGAAAGAGCAGAAGTTCAACCACAGCCGCCTCGTCCCGCAATTCACGACGAAGATCCCCTGCTACCGAGCGTCATTCAACGACCGTGCAAGCATCGTCGTGACACGGGAAGTCCCGTTTTTCTCGTGGAACAGACACATCCGGAACACCTACTTTAAGCAGAAGGACCTGCACACGTGGACCCTTGCAGACGATGGAGGCTACCCGCCATCCTATCCGAACGCATTGGCCGCACCCTGGAAACAGATCACCTTCCAGATTCCTGGAGAACCGGAGAACGATTCGGATCGAGGTCTCGACAGCCCTCGCCACAAAGCATGGTCCGCAACTGGAGTCGGAACCCAGCAATTTGAGTGGGTCCCGCCGGAGCAGTCACTCCAGCAACAGGCATTCCGGGGCCTCGTCAACTTGCTTTGCGAGCGGGGCAATGACGTATTCGTCATCATTGGCCCGTTCAATACCCACATCATGGCACCGGAGAACCTCTCCGGCTTCACCGCCGGGTTAGCTGCCATTCGTGACTGGCTCGACACACAAGAGATCTCCAACCTGCCATCCGCTACGCTGGAAAGCGCCCTCTACGGAGACGCCAGCCACCCACTCACCGAGGGATACCAACAATTGGCCACCGAAATATGGAGCTCTAGTCAATTTCATGACTGGCTTGTCCGTTAGACACAGCCCAATCCCGCGAGGCACCCTGTCGACTCGCTGCGGCTCCAGAGCATCAGGCCCACAACCCCGAGCAATGCCACCGATGACGGCTCCGGAACCGATGAATCTGCCAGCATCCTACGACTGGGAGGGCGCCCCCCTTTTTCCGGTCTCCGACACAATTTCGACCACCGTCGCGAATAATCGCCTCCGGCGCCTGTATGTATGCTACTCTCCCGAGCCCTTCGATATTATGGAAATCACCAACAAAACAAAAAAGCCTCTCAGTGTTCCTCTTCCAGCCGGAAAGAAACTCTTCTTGAGCCCAGGAAAGTCTGGACAGATCACTCGGAAGGCAGCCGAGCGCCCGGCAGTGCTTAAGTTGGTTGAAGCGGGAGACGTGAAAATTGCTGAAGAAGGTTCCAAACGCCAAGGTGGCACTAGTTCCGGCAGCGGCGTTTCCAGTGCTTCACGCCACGGTGGATCAGGGGCCATGCGGCAGTCCGGCGACAAATAGACTTTTCACTTTTGCGAAAACAGGGGCCACAGACAGGAGCCAATGAGAGCGGCATGGATCGCGGAAAGCTCTGCTGTGAGTGTTTTGCTTTCCGAGTCCTCCGCTAGCGCGTGTTTCAGTGCGGCGATGAGTAAATCAAACTGCTCCTCGATTGCCACGCCGAGTGATTCAGGAAAGGCGGCGTCGAGAAGGGTGATGCCAAAATCAGTCGGCTCAATCAGTTCTTCCGCCCAGCCAAGAATCGTCTCGATCGGTGATTGGTCTGGAAATCGCTCGGTGATGAGAGCGTGGATATCGCTGCGATTCTGGACGTTCATGAGCAGCGCGAAAAAAAAGCGATGCTCTGGATTGTCGATGTGGTAGCGCATCTGGGAGATGGTCTCCCGACGAAGACATTCGGCCAGAGTGTCGGCTACTCCCTTCGCGAGTTCACCGTGTCTTTTTTGAAACGTCGCCAGAACGGGTTCCCACTCGTCGAGAACCTGAAGGCGGTCCATGGCGTGAAGGAGCGTGTTGAAACCCCGCTCGAAATCCAGACTCTCTACCATTTCACCCACGAGTGTTCCATAGCTTGGATGGTCGAGAGTTTCGAGCACGTCGAGGAGTTGCTTGCGACGCATTGTCAGAGCATCCGCGTGAACCGGGTCGATCGCGATGTGGGGTGGTAGGTAATTATACTGCGGGCCGGTGCCGGGATCGTGGTGGGTCCGGACCACCACGGTGACGGAGGGAGCATCAAGATGGAAAAGGGAGTGGATGCATTCCCGGCCGGAAGTGATGGGGACGGTGCGTCCGGTTTCCAACAGCTCGATCTGCTTTATGCGGAGGTCGCCAATACGTATATGTGGAGTGACTGACCGAGCTCCCACAAAGTCGAATTCGGAATGAACACTGGATCCCTGCATGACATGGAACGCTCCGGAGAATTCGTGTTGATGGATTTCGGTGGTTCCCTCCATCCAGAAGAGGATCTGAATGTAAAAACGCGGATCATTAAAGGCCACTAACTCGGGTTGACCGAACCCAGATTGACTCTGAAAAGGTTGTTCGTCGTTGGAAAGGAACTCGTGGATCATCTCCTCGACGTCCACGTTCTCAGACGGCGGAGCTTCATCGATGGCGATCCGGGCAAGCTCCGGAAACGCTTCGAGCGAGAAATTCTGCTGCCGCCACCGTTCCAGGACGGTGCGCCCAAGCTTTTCAAAATAGGAATTCATGAGGGCACATTCTTCGTTCAATCAATGGTGCGCTACAAGGGGTAAGATTCAAAGATAGCTGGGGATTCATAAATTTATCATGAATAGGATTTGGCCACCAAGCAGACTACGCATCGGCATTTAGAAAAAGAGCAGATCAGTTGGCTGGACAAGCGAGCCACCAAAGTCTCTTCCCGCAACGGCTCCCTAGGAGCTCAGGTGGAATTGAAAGAGTGGTCCACAGCGAAACACGCGGAGAGCTCCAACGATATGGAACGAGGTTGTCTCGTTTCTCCTGAGTCATCGCCGCACCCCGGCTCAAGTTTCACTCAAAGGCGCGACTCCCCACATGGAGAGTTTGCAGAGGAACCCAACTTCCCCCAAGATGTCCAGCAGCTGCCACAAAATGAGTGAACCCGAATCCGACCCCCCTCCCAACCGACGACGCCGACGACGCCCGGCCTCCTCGTCACCAGACTCCAGTGCCGATAGCGCAGAGTCAAACTCTCAAGAGAAAGCAGAAAAGGTGACCAAGCTTGCGGCACCGACGAAAGCTGAAACTGCACTCTTACCCCCCTTCCCTGGACTTTCGCCCGACCAGATCCACGTCCCCGGAACCCGCGCCGAATGCCAGAACGCGGTTGATGAAATTCTCGCCGCGGGGCTGGGCGGATTTGACACCGAAGCCAAGCCAACCTTCCGAAAGGGACAAAAAATCGACGGCCCCCACGTCGTGCAATTCGCACTCACCGACAAAGCCTTCATCTTTCAGCTCCATCGGAGTGAGTGCGAGAAAGCGGCCGCCGACCTCATCGCCTCCAAGCAGGTCCTCAAGGTGGGCTTCGGCTTGAAGAACGATCACGGACAGATCCGGAGCCGACTGGGAATCACCCTCGACCCCGTCCTCGATCTCGATCAAGTCTTCCGCAAGATGGGCTACCCGGGACAGATCGGCGTCCGTGGAGCGATGGGAGTTCTGCTCAAGCGGTGCTTCAAGAAATCCAAATCGACTACCACGAGCAACTGGGCGCTTCCCGAACTCACTCCACGGCAATTACTCTACGCCGCCAACGACGCCTTCGCCGCCCTGAAGATCATGGAGGCACTGCAAGCGGAAGGCCATCTCAAACGGTGACCGAAAAGGGAGTTACCATTTTTTCCTTCTCGATCAACCGATCACGAGATTCACCTCAAATATGACCTGAATTTCATATTCTTAGCACGAACTCCTCTGTCTACCTCGAGGAGAGACTCCTAAGCTCATGACGTTAGAGAAAATCCTACCTGGTCAATGCCCTCATTTTGGCGACCATCGCTTTGGCGTTTCAGATTAATAATTTCAAATACGGACCTTCGTATCGCGAGTTGTGGGAATGGATCTTCTTCCTGATGGTGCTTACTCCATGGCCCCTCATATGGATT
>TARA_B110000881_G_scaffold77646_1_pt1 | contig 15479 bp, 12 predicted proteins | sample TARA_B110000881 | Tara Oceans TARA_B110000881 (sample SAMEA4398150) | marine metagenome | biome: Polar Biome; feature: [MES] marine water layer (ENVO:01000295) within the mesopelagic zone...; material: water (ENVO:00002006), including particulate matter (ENVO:01000060) such as......
ATTGTAAGTAAATCATTACCAGTTAATGGACCTAAATCTTTGTGAATAATTTTCATTAGAGCTCCAATAATTACAACTGCAGCTCCAAGGCCATATGCCATATTCATGAATTTTTTTGGTATTGCCATAATCTTAAAATTTTATTTATTATTAATTATTTATCTTTTTATTCTTGAACTATTTGTTTGTGCATTAGCAGTTAAATCAGTACCTAAATAATCATGAACTGTTCTAAAACCAATAAAACTTCTAGGTACATCCTCGTATTCATAATCTCTAGAACTAACTTGTAAAAAGTACTTAACATCCTTCCAAGAACCACCACGAGTGATTTTTTTCTTGTTAAATCTTTTATTAACATTCGGATTCATTGTAGATGAGAAATCGTATGCTTCTGATTCATAAGAAGAATCAACCCATTCAGCTACATTTCCTGACATATTGAAAAGGCCATAATCATTAGCATCATATGCGTCTCCTTCTACTGTATATAATGCTTGGTCAACTGCATAATCTCCACGCATGGGTTTGAAGTTAGCCATAAAACATCCTCTATCATTTTTAGTGTAAGGTCCTCCCCAAGGAAACGAAGCTCCTTGTAGTCCACCTCTAGCTGCATACTCCCATTCAGCTTCGGTAGGAAGTCTAAACTCAGGAACTAGGTCTTTATTCTTAGTTTTTTGAAATGCATTTTTTTTCATAGTTCTCCATTCACAAAAAGCCTTAGCTTGCTTCCATGAAATTCCAACTACAGGATAATCATTATATGCATCATGCCAGAAATAATCGTTATGCATTGGTTCGTTATAAGAATATTTAAAATCCGTTATCCAGACCGTAGTGTCAGGATATACCTCTAACACTTCATCTGTTATGAAATTTGATCTTTTAAATCCGTCAAACAACAACTCTAATTCTTCATCTGTTGGATTTAGAATAGGAGGGTTATCATTTGCGAGCTGATTAACTAAGTCTTCTTTAACTTCAAGGTATTCAGCTACCCTACTATCTTTATATTTAAACTTAAACTGTTTAACATCCCAAGTCCTTACGTCGTTAAACACCTCATCTTCGTCCATAAACATACCTTCAACCACCTCTAAATAGGTGTCATCTGGATAATCATTTCTATCCAAGATTAAATCAACATCCCAATTTAATGGTCTATTATCAAATGTATTTTCTTTTTTCCATTTTTGGTAAACCCCTAAATCAGATGTATCTGCATCTTTGTAAGCATACTGAGCAATTCCCTCTCCTTCTAGATCTGCATCAGAGTATTCAGCTTCCTCAGCTAATTTTGTTCTTAAAATGGAATCTCTAACCCAATAAACAAATTGTCTGTATTCTGAATTAGTAATTTCCGTTTCATCCATATAAAATGATCTGACAGTAACTGTTTTTGTAGGAGCATCATTAATTCCAGCAATATCATCATCAGACTTACCCATGATAAATGAACCTCCAGGGATCAGAGCCATTCCATAGGGTTTTTCAGAGAAATATTTTTTTCCTTTAACCCCAACTAACTCACCTTTATCTGTAGAGCCACAACTCATCAAAATGAATAATAAAGCGGTTTTTAAGATAATATTCTTCATATTTTTTGCTTGTAATTTATTAAAGCACGTAAACTTATCTATATAATTTCTAATATACAAATATAAGTAATCTCTTTTTTTGTTAAATTATACTTAATATACATTTTTAAAAATGTCAGCATAATCATAATACAAAGTGTACTTTATATTATATTTTTTTTCTGGGCTTTAAACCATCTTTCAGGTATAATTCCATTGGAAGCATCAATATAATCTTGATGCATACATGGTAATAACGAGTGTTCTTCTAATTTATTATTTGAATTTTGCAAGAATGGAATTTCCACCCACCATCTTGAAGATTTTATACTTTTTAAAAACACCAATTCTTGATTATCAATAAGTACAGTGTATTTTTGAAAGTCATCCTCATTATAAAAATTACTATCCATTACTCGGCAATTAACACCTTCAATGAAATACCAAATTACTTGGGCTATTAGCATCTCTGTAGCCTCATCTTCATTAGATGGAATATATTCGTAAACTCCAAACGATGAAACTTTATTACTTATACCTGCATATCTTGAAATTGCACATATTTCTTTTCCACTAAAGCCATTTGGGGAAAATTTCTGTTTAGTGCTAACTTCAGAAGATCTTACGCTTTTTAAGTCCAATGTAACTATGTTAGCATCTCTTAGGACTGGCTCAACATTTTGAATATTATTACTTAACTCTCCCAGTCTATATGCCTCAAAATATAACTTTTGCATAAGGTCAATTTCTTCTTGAGAATTAAAATATGTCTGGTAACCTAAAGTGGAATAATTAAATAAATTATGTGGTTTATCAAGAATAATCTTACCCAAATAACTATTATTTTTAATTGGCTTTGAAGAATCTCCTAAATCAAAATTAGGATCAATATTTACAATATTTACAGTCTTCTCTAAGTAATCATAAGATCTGTAGTTCGCATATGTTATATCTTGACTTCCACCAATAATAATTGGAATTATATTGTTTTTTAATAGTTCTGAAACTATACTCTGCAAAGCTAAATAAGTGTCGGAAACAGTATCTCCCAGACGTAAATCACCTAGATCTGAAATATTTAATGACCAATTTCCAGGAAATAAGTTATAGAGAGTTTTTCTAACTTCATTTAAAGAAAAATCTTCTCCAACAGAATTGTGTGTATTTCTATATTCACTAACCCCGATTATAGCGATATCAACATCATCTAATTCCAAAGGAGCAGAAACATCAGAATAAATGTTAATCCTTTTACCTAAGATTAGAGACGAATTTAAGTTCATGTGTGACAAAATCAAATCGTCTACGGGACTTAAATAGCTATAATCTATCATCAGTTACTTTTTACTTTTAGATTTTTTCTTAGAAAGTTTGGCTATTTTGTCTTTAGCATCTTCAAGAGTTAATTTTTCAATATCAAAAGTTTTAGGTAACTCTATTTTCACCTTACCTGAAATTATATTAAATCTACCCCATCTTGCTTTTTCAACCTTAATTTTATCTTCGGTCCAGTCATAGATCACTTTATCAATATCTTTTTGAATTTTGGTCTCAATTAACTCTACTATTTCAGCTTGAGATAAGTTATCCCAATCGTACTTTTTATTGACATTGATAAAAGTATTATTCCATTTAATAAATGGTCCAAACCTTCCTTTTCCTTTTTGAACAGGCAAATCGTTATAAGTTGCTATTGGAGCATCCGCTTTTTGTTTTTCTAGTATGAATTCAATGGATTCTTTTAAAGAAACTGATAAAGGTGCAATACCTTTAGGAAGAGAAATGAATTTATCACCATGTTTTACATATGGGCCAAACCTTCCATTATTTACATGAATTTCTTCATCTTCATAACTCCCCAACAATTTAGGAAGTTCAAATAAGTCTAATGCTTCTTCTAGGGTTACAGAACTAAGTTGCATTTCTGGTGAAAGGCTAGCGAATAAAGGCTTTTCTTCATCTTCTACATTCCCAATTTGAACCATAGGTCCAAATTTACCTAATCGAACACTTACATCTCTTTTAGTCTCAGGATGAATACCAAGTTTCCTTTGACCAGATTCCCTCTCCGCATTTTCTTTTACGTCCAAAACCACAGGGTGAAAGTCTTTATAAAAAGACTTCATCATATCTTTCCACTCTTTTTTTCCATCAGCAATTTCATCAAAATTCTGCTCAACTTTAGCAGTAAAGTTATAATCTAAAATATTTTCAAAATGCTCTACTAAAAAATCTGTCACAATAATACCTATATCAGTTGGGACTAATTTCCCTTTATCAGATCCATGTTTCTCGCTTAAGTCTTTTTCTTGTACAGAATTATTAATAAGAGATATTTGTGAATAATTTCTGCTATTTCCCTCAACCATTCCTTTTTCAACATACCCTCTGTTTTGTATTGTTGATATTGTTGGAGCATATGTAGATGGACGACCAATACCTAACTCCTCAAGTTTTTTAACAAGAGATGCTTCAGTATATCTGTAAGGAGGTCTAGAAAATCTTTGGGTAGCATTAATATAGTTATTTTCAAGTGACTGATTTATTGTTAGACTTGGTAATAAATCATCTTTTTCTTGATTTTCCTCATCTGTACTTTCCATGTATACTTTTAAAAACCCATCAAATTTAATTACCTCACCATTGGATACAAATAACTCTTGATGTTTATCAGATTGGATTTTAACATTTGTTCTTTCAAGGCTTGCATCTGACATTTGAGAAGAAATAGATCTTTTCCAGATCAAATCATATAACCTAGATTGATCTCTATCAATATTCACAGAGTTTATTGAAAAATCAGTAGGTCTAATAGCTTCGTGAGCATCTTGAGCACCTTTTATTTTTCCTTTAAAAGTCCTTGGGTGTGAATATTTATCGCCGTATGAATCTATGATTTCATTTTTAGCTCCTTCTTTAGCATCATTAGACAAATTAACACTATCAGTTCTCATGTAAGTTATTAATCCTGCTTCATAAAGTCTTTGAGCTAATGTCATAGTTTTGGTAACAGAAAAATATAATTTTCTGGACGCCTCTTGTTGTAAAGTCGATGTAGTAAATGGTGGAGCTGGGGTTTTTTTAGTTGGTTTTTTTTCTAAGCTTTTAATAGAAAATTTAGAGTTAATATTTTTATTTAAGAAAACTAACGCATCCTCTTTTGAGTTAAATGACTTAGAAAGTCTAGCTTTAAATGGAGCACCATCTAAGGTCTCAAACTCACAGTCTATCTTGTAAGAAGAAACAGGGGTAAATCCTAATATTTCACGTTCCTTTTCAACAATTAATCGTACAGAAACAGATTGAACTCTACCGGCAGACAAGCCACTTCTAATTTTTCTCCATAAAACAGGCGATAATTCATAACCAACTATTCTATCTAAAACTCTTCTCGCTTGTTGAGCATCTACCAAGTTATAGTCAATTTTTCTTGGATTATCTACAGCCTTTTTTATGGCTGTTTCTGTTATTTCATGAAAAACTATTCGTTTAGTACTATTTTCTTTTAGTTTAAGGGAATTAAAAAGGTGCCAAGCAATTGCCTCTCCTTCTCTGTCCTCATCACTAGCAAGCCAAACCATTTCTGACTTCTTAGCTAAGTCTCTTAAATTTTTAACAATAGCTTTTTTATCTTGAGAAACTTCATAGCTAGGAGTAAAATCTCCTTCGACATCAACACCTAATTCTTTAGAAGGTAAATCAGAAATATGACCAAAACTAGAAGCAACAACAAAATCTTTACCTAAAAATTTTTCTATTGTTTTTGCTTTTGCAGGGGACTCAACTATTACTAAATTCTTTGCCATATTTATAAATTTAAGAAGTACAAATGTAGAAGAATTTTTTATATAAATATATTTTGAAAAATAAAAATTACTTGTCAATAGTTAATTGACCATGATAAATCGGCTAATTATTTAACTAATTAATATTTAATTTTTTAATATGACAATTTGTCATAAGATAAATTAAATAGTATATTTGTAAACTATATAAATAGTAACATTTAATTATCTGTGGATAAATTATTAGAAGAAAAAAGACAAGGTGAGGTTCTAAATACTAAGAAGGTAATTAAGAACGATAAGAAATTATATATAGAAAGTTTTGGATGTGCAATGAATTTTAGTGATAGCGAAATTGTAGCTTCAATACTATCTGAAAAAGGATATAATACCACAGATACAATTGAAGAGGCTGAATTAATACTTGTAAATACTTGCTCTATTAGAGATAAAGCTGAGCAAACTGTTAGAAAAAGACTTGAAAAATATAATTCTTTAAAAAAAAATAACCCTAAAATGAAAGTGGGGGTCTTGGGCTGTATGGCTGAAAGATTAAAACATAAGTTTTTAGAAGAGGAAAAAATTGTAGATCTAGTTGTAGGACCTGATGCCTATAAAGACTTACCTAATTTATTGGAAGAAGTTGATACTGGAAGGAATGCAATAAATGTTCTTTTATCCAAAGATGAGACTTACGGAGACATAAGTCCAGTAAGACTAAACTCAAATGGAGTTTCTGCATTTATCTCAATAACACGAGGCTGTGATAATATGTGTACATTTTGCGTAGTTCCTTTTACTAGAGGTAGAGAAAGAAGCAGAGATCCGCAGAGTATAATAGACGAATTAAATGATTTAGCAGCAAAAGGGTTTAAAGAAATAACTCTTTTAGGGCAAAATGTAGATAGCTACCTTTGGTATGGAGGGGGTATGAAAAAAGATTTTACCAAAGCTTCTGAAATACAAAAAGTAAGCTCAATAGGTTTTGCAAAACTATTAGAATTATGTGCAATCACACAGCCAAAAATTAGAATAAGGTTCTCTACTTCTAATCCCCAAGATATGTCTTTAGATGTTATTAGCTTGATGGCGAAATACGACAACATATGTAACCACATTCACCTGCCTGTACAAAGCGGAAGTAATTCTGTATTAAAAGCAATGAATAGGCAGCACTCAAGAGAAGAATATTTAAACTTAGTCAAAAACATAAAAAAATTAATTCCAGACTGTGCCATAAGTCATGATATGATAGTGGGTTTCCCGAATGAATCCGACGAGGATCATAATGATACGGTATCACTAATGAAAGAGGTTGTTTATTCTTTTGGCTTTATGTATAAATATTCGGAAAGACCAGGCACCTTAGCAGAAAGAAAATTAGAAGACAATGTTGAGGAAAAAGTAAAAAAACAAAGATTACAAGAGATTGTAGATCTTCAACAAATACATAGCCTTAAGAGAACTAAAGAGTTTTTAAATAAAAAGGTTGAGGTATTAATTGAAAGACAATCTAAAAAATCAGACAAACAATGGGCGGGGAAAACAGAACATAATAAAGTTGTAGTATTTCCTAAAGAAAATTATAAAATTGGAGATTTTGTAAATGTAATTACTACAAACTGTACAAGCGCTACATTAATAGGTAAAGCAATTGAATTTTCAAAAAACAATTAGATATGGAATCAATTCAGGCAATAAAACAGAGATTTGGAATAATTGGTAACGATCCAATTTTAAACAGAGCACTTGAAAAAGCTCTAAAGGTCGCACCCACAGATATTTCAGTTTTAGTAACTGGTGAAAGTGGGGTTGGAAAAGAGAGTATTCCAAAAATAACACATCAGTTTTCTCACAGAAAACATGCCAAATATATTGCTGTAAATTGTGGTGCAATTCCGGAAGGAACTATTGATAGTGAATTGTTTGGCCATGAAAAAGGTGCTTTTACAGGTGCTACAAGTGAAAGAAAAGGATATTTTGAAGTAGCTGATGGCGGTACAATTTTTTTAGATGAAGTTGGTGAACTTCCTCTTACAACTCAAGTACGTTTGTTACGAGTTTTAGAAAATGGAGAATTTATAAAAGTAGGTTCTAGTAAGGTTCAAAAGACTAATATTAGAATTGTTGCAGCCACAAACCTTGATATGTACGAGGCAATTAAAGAAAATAAATTTAGAGAAGATTTATATTACAGACTAAGTACAGTAGAAATAAAACTACCCGCCCTAAGAGACAGAAAAGAAGATATCCACTTGCTTTTCAGAAAGTTTTCAAGTGATTTTGCATTAAAATATAAAATGCCGTCTATTAGAATTGAGGAAGCTGCATTAGAAGTTTTAATAAACTACCCATGGAATGGTAATATAAGACAACTTAAAAATGTAGCTGAACAAATATCTGTTTTGGAGCGTGAAAGAAATATTGATAAAATTACATTAATAAATTATTTACCAAATAGTCAAAAATCAAATTTACCAGCACTAATAAAAAAGAAACAAAGCACAAGTGATTTTAGTAATGAACGTGAAATATTATACAAGGTCTTGTTTGATATGAAAAACGATTTAAATGATTTGAAAAAACTAACTATGGAGCTCATGAAAAATGATAACATGTCAGAGTTTCAAAAAAATAATGAAAACCTAATTCAAAAAATTTACGAGGAAAGAAAAGAAAGTGAAACCCATCAAACAATTAACGTTAAGAACAATAACTCAAAAGAGATTGAGGTTATTAAGGATAATAATTATCAATATGTGCAAGAATTAAATTCATCAGAAACATTATCTTTACATGAGAAGGAGTTAGAGCTTATCAAAAAATCACTTGAACGACATGATGGAAAGAGGAAATTAGCTGCTGAAGAACTCGGAATTAGTGAAAGAACTTTATATAGAAAAATTAAACAATTTGATTTATAACTGATTTAAATGAAGCCAATAAAATTAATAAGTTTATTTTTTTGTTGCTGTCTGTTTTTAGGATGCAGTATTAAGTATTCCTTAACTGGAGCCTCTATATCTCCTGAAACAAACTCTTTCCAAGTCAATTACTTTCAAAATACTGCTGCCCTAATAGAGCCAGGAATTGAAAGAGATTTCACAAATAGTTTAATAGATTTGTTGATTAACCAAACCAGTCTTGATTTAGTTAAATCTAATGCAGATTTGATTTATGAAGGTGAAATAACGGAATATAGAATATCACCAACAACTGCAACTGCTAATAATACAGCTGCTCAAAATAGATTAACAATATCTGTTAATGTCAGGTTTTATGATAAAAATGATGAAGAAGCAGATTTCGAAAAAAGATTTTCATTCTATTACGACTATGCTGGAAGCTCTCAACTTATTGGATCCCAAAAAGATTCTGCTGTTGAAGAAATATTTGAAAGAATCACACAAGATGTTTTTAATGCATCACTAGCTAAATGGTAAATATTATATAACTATGGAATTTACTAAAATACTCAAGAATCCAAATAAAATAAGTAAAAAACAAATAAGCTATTTAAAATCAATTATTGACGAATTCCCGTATTTGCAGTCTTCAAGAGCTGTTTACCTCAAGGCATTAAAGCAAAACAACAGCTTTAAGTTTCATAGTGAATTAAAAATTACTGCTGCTTATTCATCGGAGCGAAATGTTTTGTTTGATTTTATAAACAGTGAAGAAGCTATTGATGATAAAAAAAATATAATTACTAAGGAATCTATAATCAATACCGAAACAGTAATTGATGAAAAAAAATCTTTTTTAGAATGGCTAAATGTTTCCAACTTTAAGCCAATAAACAGGTCCTTGTCAGTAGAAGAAAAGAGTAGTACAACGATAATTGATAAATTTATCGAAACTAATCCAAAGATAAATTTCACCAACAAAGAAGAAAATACTGAAATTGATTATGAATCTTCAAGTATATTTAAAGAGGATGCTTTAATGACTGAGACTTTAGCTAAAATATATATGAGTCAACAAAATTTTGATAAAGCTATAGAATCTTATAAGATCTTAAGTTTGAAATATCCAGAAAAAAGTAGTTTCTTTGCTGACCAAATAAAAAAGATTAAAAACAAAAAATAATTTAACATGGGTTCTTTCTCAATATTCTTAGTTCTTATAGTATTAGTAGCTTTTTTACTTGTAGTTGTAATTATGGTTCAAAACCCTAAGGGTGGAGGTCTTTCTTCTTCTTTTGGAGGAGGTGGTACTCAACAACTAGGTGGAGTTAAAAAAACTACAGATTTTCTTGACAAAAGTACATGGGCATTAGCGGTTATGTTAGTGTTATTAATTCTAGCTTCAAACTTTGCAATCGACAATTCTAATGAAAATCTAGAATCAAAAGCATTAAATACAGATGAGATAGAAACTCAAGCATTACCTTTTGATAATTCACAACAAACTACCCTTCCTGTAGAAGAAAATTAATTTTTTATAGTACATCTTTCACATGCAAGTTTGTCAGTAATTAACTATTGGCACAATTTATGTTTTTAAATAACTAAATTATAAATATATATAACAATGGGATTAAATATCAAACCTCTAGCAGATAGAGTTCTAATTGAACCTTTAGAAGCAGAAACAAAAACAGCCTCAGGACTAATTATTCCTGATACAGCTAAAGAAAAACCACAAAAAGGTGTAATACAGGCAGTTGGAAATGGAACAAAAGATAATAAAATGACCGTTAAAGTGGGTGATACTGTCTTATACGGAAAGTATGCTGGTACTGAATTAAAGTTAGATGGCAAAGATTATTTAATAATGTCAGAGACAGATATTTTAGCAATTGTTTAACCTAGAAAAATAAAATTAAAATGGCAAAAGATATAAAATTTGATGTAGGAGCTAGAGATGGCTTAAAAAGAGGAGTTGATGCATTAGCAAATGCAGTTAAAGTTACTTTAGGACCTAAAGGAAGAAACGTTATTATTAGTAAATCATTTGGTCCACCTCAGGTAACCAAAGATGGAGTTACGGTAGCTAAAGAAGTTGAATTGAAAGATGAGCTTGAAAATATGGGAGCTCAGATGGTTAAAGAAGTTGCTTCAAAAACAAATGATTTAGCTGGAGATGGTACTACTACTGCAACCGTTTTAGCTCAAGCAATTGTAAAAGAAGGCTTGAAAAATGTTGCTGCTGGAGCTAATCCAATGGACTTAAAAAGAGGGATTGATAATGCTGTTAGCGCTATTGTTAAGGATTTAAATAAACAATCCACTCAAGTGGGTAATTCATTAGATAAAATTACTCAAGTAGCATCAATATCTGCAAATAATGATAGTACTATTGGAGATTTAATTGCTACTGCTTTTGACAAAGTAGGTAAGGAAGGAGTTATCACTGTAGAAGAGGCTAAAGGTACTGACACTTACGTAGATGTAGTTGAAGGAATGCAATTTGATAGAGGATTTTTATCTCCTTATTTTGTTACTAATGCTGATAAAATGATTGCAGATTTAGAGAATCCATATATATTATTATTTGATAAAAAAATATCTAATCTTCAGGAAATTCTTCCAATATTAGAACCTGTTTCTCAATCTGGAAGACCACTATTAATTATAGCTGAAGATGTTGATGGTCAAGCACTAGCAACTCTTGTAGTAAATAAATTAAGAGGAGGATTAAAAATTGCTGCTGTGAAAGCTCCAGGATTTGGAGATAGAAGAAAAGCAATGCTAGAAGATATAGCTGTTTTGACAGGTGGTACTGTTATTTCAGAAGAAAGAGGATTTTCTCTTGAAAGCGCTGATTTAACTATGCTGGGAACAGCAGAAACAGTTACAGTAGATAAAGACAATACTATTATTGTAAACGGTGCTGGTAAAGAAGACGATATCAAAGCTAGAGTTAATCAAATCAAAGCTCAAATTGAAACTACAACAAGTGATTATGATAAAGAAAAATTACAAGAACGCTTAGCTAAGTTAGCTGGTGGTGTTGCTGTATTGTACGTTGGTGCAGCCAGTGAAATTGAAATGAAAGAGAAAAAAGATAGAGTAGATGATGCTCTTGCCGCTACTAGAGCTGCTGTCGAAGAAGGTATTGTTGCCGGTGGAGGAGTTGCTTTAATTAGAGCAAAATCAGTATTAGCTAATCTTAGTGGAGAAAACAATGACGAACTAACTGGGATTCAAATTGTGTCTCGAGCAATTGAAGCTCCAATTAGAACAATAGTTGCCAATGCTGGTGGAGAAGGAAGTGTCGTAGTAGCAAAAGTTTCTGAAGGCAAAAAAGACTTTGGTTATGATGCTAAAAAAGAGGAATATGTAGACATGTTGAAGGCTGGTATAATTGATCCTAAGAAAGTCACTAGAATTGCCTTAGAAAATGCAGCGTCAGTTGCTGGTATGATACTTACTACAGAATGCGCACTTGTTGATATTAAAGAGGAGTCACCTGCTGCCGCAATGCCTCCAATGGGTGGTGGTATGCCAGGAATGATGTAATTATATTATTTAATATTATAAAAAAAGGCAATCAATAATTGATTGCCTTTTTTTTATTCTATACTCTGACTCTATTATCAGTAGCTATATATGTATTTTATCAACTTATATTATTTAATATTATCTAAAGTGTTTTTTATTAAAGTTTTTAAGTGCTTTTTATGGGCAACTGTAGATATATCTCCACTTAGTCTTCTATAGTCTTTTAATATTTTTTCTAAATTATAAAGAGCCATTGATTGAGCCGGTACTTCAAATTTACTAGCGTTTGATCCAGAAACCATATCAATCAGTCTTTTAACATATGTAGCTTGCAAGTTTTGGCGAAAAGTATTGACATTAGAATTCATATCTTCTTTGAAAATAGCTTCGTTCAGATCAATCATAAATTCAGGTAATTTGTACATATTTCCATATAACTCTGAATCTATAATTCTTTGTAGAGTATTTGGGTGAAGAATATGTGACAAAACTCTTGTTTGATAACCTAATATCTGGTCATGAATCTTTGGATCTTCAGGCCCAGAAAAGAAATCAAAACCACGTCTTTGTTTTGCTAATAAATTATATGTTTCACTAGATACTTTAAATGCATTTGGAGAAAAAACATAAGTTTTAAGTGCATTTATTGCTCTTTTCTGATCTTGAAGACTAACTGGAGTGTATGGCCTAACTCCTCCTTTTTGACCAATCATTGACCTATCCACATAAACACCGCCAATAAATCTAGAAATTACATCACCTGCTCTTGCTGCTTGTGAGTTTAATGTATAATAAGCTCTTCGTAAGTCTTCGTAAGTATTACCTTCAACATTAAACTTTAATACGATCTTAGTCATCATATCATTAACAAGTTTAAATCTATCTACAGAATATGTTATTTGATCATTAGAAAGATCTCCTGTCATCACTCTTGGATCAATAGCTTTCCCAGGTGATCTCATATCATCGGCATCATTACCAAAAATAAGTTCAGGCTCTGTTGATCTTGCTAATAAAGCATCTTTTTCTAACTCATCATTAAATTCTGAATAACCAAACTGTATAGCCCAATCATCATAAGGACCCACAGACATATCATAAAATTGACCTTGTAATGATTCATCTAAAGTTAGATTGATACTAGCATAATCCATAACAGATCCTGTGAGGGCCTTTCCTTCAATAAAATCTTTGTCATATAATTGTGCAGGAGAAAACAATTGACTTGCCTTCATATTATGATTTAATCCAAGAGTGTGACCAACTTCATGCATTATTAATGATTTCATTCCTTCTTTTTCAATTCTATCTAAATCATAATCTGATGCTCCAGAGATTTCTAAAAAAGATTTTCCAAATAAAAGATTCTCATGCATAAGATGTCCCATCGAACAGTAAAATGAATTATCTTTTTTAGAAAAATCCTTAAACTCATCATCCTCAGAAAGAATCATATTTGAGGAAGCGTTACCAAGTAGTTTATCATAAAAAACTCTGTTAGTGAAATGCACAAATTCGAGCATTATATCCGCTCCAATAATTTCCCCCGTCCTTGGGTTAGTATTACTCGGGCCATAACCTCCAAAAGGTGGGTTAGGTGAAGAAGTCCAACGTAAGACATTATACCTTATATCTCCCGCATCCCAGTCAGCATTATCTGGCTGTATTTTAACAACTAAGGCATTTTTAAAACCAGCTTTCTCAAAAGCTTTATTCCATTCTAAAACACCTTCACGAATAATTTCTCGCCATTCAACTGGCGTGGAGTTTTCAATCCACCATGTAATTGGTTCTACTGGCTCGGAAACTTTTGCATCTGGGTTCTTTTTAATTAACCTCCATCTATTAATCATATCTCTATAATTAGTAGTACCAGTTTCGGTCATATCATTTTTCATTGTTAAAAAATATCCAACTCTAGGGTCATCAAAACGAGGTTTGTAAGAGTCATCTGGCATATTTATAAGAGAATGAAATACCTGGATGGAAACATATCTAGCATCTGTAACTGCTTCAGAACCGCCATTTAAAAAAGTAGGGTTATTATAAACGTACTCGGTTTTAAGATTCGTGTTTTCTGGGTAATTGTTAATATGTAAAACCTTAGACTTTTCTTTATCAAAACTACCTAAACTAAAAGAACTAGGTGAGGATTTCGGTCTTTTTGGTTGCTTGACTCTTTTAAATTTCTCAGAAATAAATAAATCATTAATATCTATAAGAAAAGTGTTATTTTCTTTGTCTTCAGCTAAAATTTTATTGCTTGATATAATTGCATGACTCAAATTTGCTTCATGAGATCTTGACAGTAGATTTTCAGAGTCAAAATAAAAGTTTGTATTTGGTGCAATAATTTCAATTTTATCAAAATATTTTTTCATATTGAAAATTATATCATCCCCATAAGAGCCTCTAAAACTTCCAGCTTCAGTAACACCATCTGCAATTTGAGAGAAATAGATAAAATCTTTGTTAAGTTGATCCTCTTTAACCAACATTTTAAGTTTACCATTGATTGTGTCTTGAAAAATAGTAAATAATCCCTCAATTTTATTACTAGATTTAGTAAGATCAGATATAGATTTTGTTTTTTCTTCTTTTTTATCTTCACTTGATTCTTTATTTTTTTCCTGAGCTAAAATGGAATTAGTACTTAAACTAAGCACAAATAGAACTGCAATAAACTTCAATGTTTTCATAAGCTAATTTTAAATTATTTATATTCAAAAATACTAAAATATTTCATATTCATTATTAGAAATATTAATAGCTAAATTTATACTATTTAGTCAACTATTTTTTGGAGAAAGTAGTTTTTACTGATGATCCATAACAACTGCTGGATCTCTATATTTACAACATGCATCTAGAGAATTATAAGCTAAGTCAGGAGCTTTAATTTTATCTGTATCATGACCCAAATCAGCAATAAATTGATGTATATCTTTAAGTTTAATTTTTTTTTCATTGAAAATTAAACTTATTTGACCGGTATTTACATTCCATTTAGATGACTTTACACCTTTTAGTTTGATAGTAGAGTTCTCTATTCTAACTTTACACATACCACACACTCCGTCAACCTTAAAGTTAGCCTTTGCATTACTGTTTTGCCCTATTATCATAAACGGCATAAATAAAATAATCAAAATATATCTTCTCATATTAATAAATTTTAAATCTTAAACCTGTATAATACATACTTCCAAATATTGGTCCGTACACAAAAGTTGTATCAAATCGTGGTCCAAATGGACTTTCACTCCCTACTATGGGGTTTTTTTGTTTAGTATTGGTTAAATTTTCAACTCCTAAATATACTTCAAATTTTTCCGAAAACACTCTGGTTAATTGTGCATTAACTGTAGAGAATTGAGGGGAATACTTGTCGGTATTTAGTGGTAAAAAATGCGGGATATTTGTGAGCCTGTTCGAAAACCTTTGCTTACCAATCCAATTAAAAGTTGTGTCAAATTTCCATTGAGACCCATCATCATTTAAATTTGAGTTAATATTAAAATTTATAAAAAGACGTTCTTTTGGAGTCATTGGTTTCGTAAGTCTTCCAGAAGCATAGTCTGTTTTAACATTGTACAATTTATAGGCTAGTTTAAACTCAACATTTTCATTTATGTAATAATTAAATTGAGATTGAAAACTAGCTGCAA
>TARA_B110000881_G_scaffold106479_1_pt1 | contig 15449 bp, 13 predicted proteins | sample TARA_B110000881 | Tara Oceans TARA_B110000881 (sample SAMEA4398150) | marine metagenome | biome: Polar Biome; feature: [MES] marine water layer (ENVO:01000295) within the mesopelagic zone...; material: water (ENVO:00002006), including particulate matter (ENVO:01000060) such...
AATTATTTTAATTTTGGGTAGAACTGTTTTAGTTTTTAGGGGCTCTCCTTATTTTGGTCTTTTTGGCGTGTTGGTTCAGTCTTTGGGCTTCTCTTTTCTTCTCTTTCTTTTGGGCCTTCCCTTTTTTTCTTTATTAATAGTTTTGGTTTATGTCGGGGGTATGATGGTGGTTTTTCTATTTTCTACTATTTTGTCTGCTGAGCGTTATCCTGGTTCTAGGTGGAGGGAATTCTTTGTATTCTCATTTTTTGTTTTTTTACTTTTAGTTCCTAGATCTTTTAGTAGTTTCTATTTTTCTTTTGGCAAAAGTTTAGCTACTTTGAGGCCTGAGCTAGGATATTCCTGTGTTTTTGTTGATTTGAGGATTATTACATGCCTTATAGCTTTCATACTTCTAGTAGGCTTAGTTGTTGTCTTAGTTATAGGTTTTGAACATGGGCAAAGTAATCTTCGTAAGTTATAGTTCTAGCAGCTATCTATATAATTATTAAAAATACAAAAGTAGCTAAGGATATCAGAACTAAGAACTTAAAATATGTAATAATAACTGATCTTTGAGATTTAAGAAAGGCTAGTGATATTGAGGTAGTAATCTTAGTTATTCCTACGGCTCCAATTAGGGAAGTTCAGCCTTGGTCTAAGGTCCGTAATACTCCTCTTACTCTTTGGTTTATAATAATTAGTAGTCTTTTATTGTGGAAAATTTTAGTATAAAATCATCTATTTCTTGTAAAGTTAGTAACTTTTTGTGTAAATCTTTTATTAATTTGGTTTTTATTAGTTGATTTAAAATAATAAATTGTTACTATAATCAACATTGCTAGGGGGGTAATCTTTTTTATTATGGGAACTTTTATCCCTTCATTTTTAAAAAAACAAAGAGAGGCTATTCATCCTGATGAAAATACCCCAGCAGTTAATCGTATTAGTGGTTTTTGTAAGTTAATATCTTCTTCAGACATTGGATTAATTACTTTTTTTTTAATCGTTGGAGTTGCTGTATAATATATTAGGCGCATTCTGTAAATTGCTGTGAAGAGAGTAGCTACTAGGCCTAATAAGACTCTTATTCTATTTGTTAAACTTACTTGTGAGGCTTCTAAAATTAGGTCCTTTGAATAATAGCCGGCTAAGAATGGGAGCCCGGTAAGGGCTAATCTTCCAATTATTACACACCTTGATGTCAATGGTAATGAAGCACTTCTTTTTCTTATCTTTCGTATATCTTGTTCTTTTTTTAATCTGTGGATAATTCTTCCTGAACATAAAAATAATAGTGCCTTAAAAAAAGCATGAGTACAAATATGGAATAGTGCTAGTTCTGGTACTTTTATTCCTATTGCTAAAATCATTAGGCCTAGTTGTCTAGTTGTGGAAAAAGCTACAATCTTCTTCATGTCATATTGTACTAGGGCTATTCTTGCAGCGAAGAGTGCCGTTAGTGCTCCTAAAATTGATACTATTGGGAGGCCCCATTTTGATTCACTAATAATAGGAGAGCATCGAAATAGTAAAAATACTCCTGCTACTACCATAGTAGAACTATGTAGAAGGGCTGAAACAGGAGTTGGTCCTTCCATTGCTGCAGGTAATCAAGGGTGTAAGGAAAACTGTGCTGACTTTCCTGCTGCTGCCAAAATTATTCCTATAGTAGCAATTTTCATTAGTCTAGGTATTTTTAGGTAAATTATTTTTTTAATTTTTCAAGTTTTGTACCTGATTAAAGTAATAAACATAAATATAATAATTCCTGTGTCTCCTATACGTTTGTATACTATAGCTTGTATAGCTGAACTTTTGGCGTCAGACCGAGTAAATCATCAACTAATTAGAACAAAGGACATTATTCCTACCCCCTCTCAGCCGATGAAGAGGACAAATAATTTTTTAGATGATACTAAAATCAACATAAACAAGAGAAATAATATAAGTGTTCTTGTAAACACTTTCTTTTTTGGGTCAGATCTCATGTAGTAGGAAGTAAATTCTATTATTGATCAGGTGACAAAAAGTCCTACTGCAGAAAATATGACAAATGGTAAATCAATAATAATGGAAACCGAAAATTTTTGGAGCCCTAGTGTCATTCAATTAAGTTTTATTAAAAATTTAGGGTTTCCCAAAATAAATCATACTTTTAGTAACCTAATTGCTACTATAGAGGTTTTCATTAGAAGGTGTGATGGTTTAAGTTTACCGCTCTTTTTAAAATACCCCCAAGATAAAAATATAAATAAGGAGAGGATAGTTATGGTTCTAAATATCATCAAGAGTACCACAGAGTCAAACTGCAGATTCTTTAACTTAGCAGGCTAAGAATAATCCATTACTCCTGGTCGACATAAGGTTTTCCTTATTCTTTAGAATCACAATCTATTATTTTTTATAAACTATTGTCGATTATGTTATTAAATCTGGAGAGGAAATTAAGAGAATTAAGGGGATCAAGTGAAGAATAATTGTAGTTTTTTCTCGTTGTGTTGTTGTTCTTTTTATAACGTTTCATTTGTGAGATCATCCTCTTTTTAAGAGTTGATAAATTGTTAGTCTAAATATTCTTGTAAATAATATTCCCCCTAAAATAGGTAAATATGTAGTTAATCTTCATCTTAATATTGCTGAAAAGGCCATTATTTCCCCCATAGCATTTGGTAAAGGGGGAAGACCTAATTTAGCGGCAGCAAAAATTAATCAAAATATAGGCATTAATCCTATTATAGCCTTTAGTCCTCGTTTTATAGTCAGTACGCGAGTTCCTGTTCGCTCGTAAAATATTTTAGCTAGCGCAAAAAGAGCAGAGGACACTATACCGTGGGCTATCATTATAATTATTCTGGCCTTTAGTCCTCATTCTGTCCCCGAGGTTATACTTGCTATCATAAATCTCATATGAGAAACAGAGGAGTAAGCAATTAGAGACTTTAAATCTGATTGAGTAAGACAAATTAATCTTGTTAATACTCCCCCTCAACAACAAAATAGTATAAGTAAAAACGAGAATTTAGTAGTTAAAGAAGATCAAAAGTAAGTATATATACGTATAAAGCCATATCCCCCCATCTTTAGAAGTATTGCGGCTAGAATCATTGAACCTGCTACCGGGGCTTCTACATGCGCCTTAGGTAATCAGAGGTGAAATGTAAATATCGGGACCTTAACTAAAAAAGCAACTATACAAAATACTATTAATATGGGAGAGCTGATTCTAGTAGATTTTCAGTTTGCTAGAATTATTTTTACTTTATAATTTTTTTTATAAATTATTATGAGGCCTATTAGTAAGGGAAGAGAGCTTATAAGGGTATAAAATATGAAGTAGTAAGATGCTTCAATGCGTTCCTTTTGCATTCCTCAGCGGGCTATTAGGATTAAAGTGGGTATTAAAGTTGCTTCAAAAGCTATAAAAAATATTAATAAACTTGATGTAGAAAAGGTTATTATTAAGGCTACCAAAATTCATAGTTTTAGTAAAATAAATCTTTGGGTTTTTGTATCTCTTTTCTTAGAAAGCCTATTTATTCTAGCAAGAAGGGAAACAGGAATTAATCAACAGCTTAAAATTATGAGGGGAGTACTTAATTTATCCATTACTAATGAGGATGAAAGAAACCTTCAATTTAAGTTTTTATTCCCACTATAAAAGAAAGACGAAAAAAGGAATATGGCTGACGTTTTTCTAACGGCTAAAGATCAAATTTTCTTATTAGGAGTGATTACAACAGAAATTGCTGTTCCTATAACTAGAAGAATTATGGTAATCATTTTTAATTTTTAGCTCAATCTAGGCCACCTTTTACTCACTCATATACTAAACCTAAGGTTAAAATTAAGATAAATATAATAAAAGGTAAGATTGTTTTAGTTGACCAATCAGTAATTATAGAGATTGGGAGAGGTAGCAAAATGGCTATTTCTAAGTCAAATAAAAGAAAAAGAATAGCTACTAGAAAAAATCGGAAAGAAAAAGGAAGGCGAGAAGATTTTATTGGATCAAATCCACATTCGTAGGGAGATGACTTTTGTAAATCTAATTTTCTTTTAGGTAAAAGAACTCCTAGTAAAGACAATAGGGTAGTTAATATAACACATATTATTATGTATCTTATTGTTAATTTCATTTTTAGAAGGTTGGCAGATTTGTAATGCAGTTAGCTTGAAACTAAAGTGATGCAGGTTTAATTCCTGTGCCTTCTTAAGCTCCTCCTCATCAGTAAAGACAAATAAATAAAAAGATTCAAACTACGTCTACAAAGTGCCAATATCAAATGGCACATTCGTAGCCTACGTGGTGGTTGAGGGAAAAATGACTTCGAACTAGGCGTAAAAGACATATAAAAAGAAAAGTTGTACCAACTATTACGTGAAAACCATGAAATCCTGTAGCTACAAAAAATACTCTACCATAAACACTATCAGCTATAGTGAATCTAGCTTCTCAATATTCGTAGGCTTGAAGTGAAGTAAATCAGGCACCTAATAAAATGGTTATAAGAAGGGAGACTCAGGCTTCCTCTCCTTTACCCTCTCGTAGGCTATGGTGAGACCAAGTCAGTGAGGCGCCAGAAGATAAAAGAATAGCTGTTTTTAGTAGGGGTACTCCTCAAGGGTTAATTGTTTGAATCCCAGTGGGAGGTCACGCCATTCCTATTTCTGGTGTAGGAGCTAGTGCTCTATGAAAAAAAGCCCAAAAAAATGAGAAGAAAAACATAATTTCTGAGACTATAAACAAAATAAAGCCTATCTTTAAACCACGTACTACAAATGTAGTATGCATACCTAAAAACGTAGCCTCTCGAACTACGTCACGTCATCAAAAAGTTAATATTATTGAAACAGTAATTAAGCCTAAAGCAGCGGTTAATATTCTATCTCCTTGAAACCAAGATACTAGTCCTGTTGTGGTTACCATTGCTCCTATGGCAGCGGCTAATGGTCAAGGTCTTCGATCAACCATGTGGAATTGGTGTTGGTGCTTAAATGTTTTTTTCATTTTTTTATTTATTTTACTTTTTCTTCAAGATATTTCTTTCTTAAAATAAAAAATACGGTAGCTTGAATAAAAGCTACTGCTATTTCAAGAATTAAAAGAACTATAATTAAGCTTAAAGATAAAACACCTAAGTAAACTTTATATTTTATGGCTTCTCATATTGTGCAAGAGCAAAGAAATATTAATAGGTGACCTGCTAGAAGATTAGCTCCTAGACGAAATCCTAAGGTTAAAGGTTGTATAAACAGGCTTATTGTTTCAATTATTATCATTACTGGGACCAAATAAATAGGAGTTCCTTGTGGAAGTAAATGACTTATCTTTCTCTTTCAGTCTTTCTTGAAACCTGCAATTTTGACCATTATTCATATAGGTAAAGATAAACCAAAAGTAAAACTTAGGTGTGATGTTTGAGAAAATGTATAAGGAATTAATCTCATAATTTTGAAACTAAAACAAATTATAAATAATGAGAATAACCAAGGAGTTCAAGGGTTAGTCTTTTTACTTACTTTAGTTAAAAGGGTATTTCATAATCTTTTAAGTCTTAACAAAAGAGAGTTGTTTCGTCTTTTAATTCAGTGTCTCTTTCTTTTTAACCAAACTCATGAGAGAGCTATAATTCTCCCAATAAAAGTTAAGGAAAATATTGATAGCTTTACTGGTAAAAATTGGTCAAATATGTTGTTAATTAATTTTATCATGGTCATTTTTTTTTCTTAATATTAATAGTGTTAGATTTATCTTCTTTTAAATTTTCTGTGTGTGTTAGATTTCGAGTTGCAGAAAATACTAAAAAAAACATTAGCCAACATGTTGTTAAATTTATTAGTCAAATTGTGAAGTCTAGTTGTGGCATTCTTTAATAACGTTGTTTTAGTCGTTTTCCCCATGATTAAGAGTCATGAACTTTTATAAGCTAATTAAAGATTTAAGCCTCTGTGGCTTCTTTACATCAATTATAAAAGGTTTTTTGGTTTACAGATTCTACAACGATTGGCATAAATCTGTGGTTGGCTCCACAAATTTCAGAACACTGACCATAAAAAATTCCAGGCCGGTCTATCTTTACGAACATTTGATTTAAGCGTCCTGGGACGGCATCCATCTTAAGCCCAAGTTGAGGTACTGATCAAGCGTGAATAACGTCAGTAGAATATGTAATAACTCGTATGTCAGTTTTGTAAGGAAGAACTAAGCGTTTGTCAACTTCTAATAATCGTGGTAGTCCTTGTTGTTGAATATCTTCCAAGTGAACCATATATGAATCAAATTCTAGTCGATTATTGTCTCATATTTCGTAAGACCAATATCATTGGTGGCCTATAGTCTTCACTGTAACATCAGGATTAGTTCCTTCATCCATTCAGTATAGGAGATTAATTGACGGGATAGCTAAGGCAATTAATATAAAGCTAGGAGAAATTGTTCATCATAGTTCTACTTGTTGCTTTTCGGTAAACTTTCAATGTGTGGGGGCAGAAAATAGAAGTAAAGCAAGGCCATATACTATTAATACTGTTATAAAAACTACAAATATCATAGAATAATCATGAAAGTGGTGAAACTCTCCCATTACATATGAGGCGGCGTCTTGAAATCTTAGTTGTGAGGAGTGTGACATTTTTATTTCTTTAAGAGTTTTACAGAACTTATATTTTTAGTTCTAAATTTTCGGGTTATTAAAGATAAAATTGAGATTCCTATTCTTGCTTCTATGGCTGAAAGAGTTAACAAAAAAAGTGAAAATGAGAGTTTTAAGCCGCATTTAAATTTATATGAGGCTAGAATTTTTAATATAATTAAGTTTAACAAAATTAATTCTAAAGCAATTAAAATTGATAATAAAAATTTCTTTTTGTAAATAATTCTAATAATCGCAGAGGATGTAGAAAATAAAGTAATAAAAATTATTAATTTCATAAAGAAGCTCTATTTTGTTAGAATTTAGTGAGCCGAAATCACTTGTTTTTTTTAAACTATCTTCTTTTTATGCCAATACTTTCTTACTTATGTTCTTTCAAGATACCGGCATTTCTTTAAAAGTGTGGTCTTGAGGGGGAAAAGCTGGATAAAATCATTCTAAGTTAGAGGCGGCTTCTTTAGTTCTAGTTTTTACTTTTGTTTTTCTTAAAGATAAGGCAACTATTGTTAAAAACCCTATTGTTCCTATAAATGATAATAAAGAGCCTAAAGAGGAAATAGTTTTTCAGAAAGTGAAGGCGTCTGGGTAATCCGAATATCGTCGAGGCATACCAGCTAAACCTAAGAAGTGTTGAGGAAAAAATGTTAAGTTTACTCCTATAAACATTAAAATAAAGTGGGCTGTAGCTCCCGCGTTGTCAAGTTGTGCCCCTGTAAAGAGAGAAAATCAGTGAGTGAAGCCTCTAAATATTGCGAATACTGCTCCCATTGATAAAACATAGTGGAAGTGAGCAGTTACATAGTAAGTATCGTGAAGTGCTACATTTAAAGATGAGTTTGACAGTACTATTCCAGTTAATCCTCCCACTGTAAATAAAAAAATAAAGCCTATAGCCCATAATAATGAGGGGTGAGCTTTTTTAAATTTAAATGGAACTCCCTGAAGAGTAGCAAGTCACCTAAATACCTTAACTCCGGTTGGTATGGCTATAATCATAGTAGCCGCAGTGAAGTAGGCTCGTGTATCTACGTCTAATCCTACAGTAAACATATGATGAGCCCAAACAATAAATCCCAAAATACCAATTGCTATCATAGCATACATCATACCTAAGTAGCCAAATGGTTGTTGCTTTCCTGTTCGGTTTGTAACTACATGTGAAATTATTCCAAATCCTGGTAAAATTAATATATAAACTTCTGGGTGCCCAAAAAATCAAAATAAATGTTGAAATAATATAGGGTCTCCCCCTCCTGTGGGGTCAAAGAAAGAAGTTTTAATTTTACGGTCAGTAAGAAGCATTGTAATTGCCCCAGCTAAAACTGGTAGTGATAATAATAATAAAAAAGTTGTAATAAAAATTGATCAAACAAATAAGGGAGTTCGGTCCATTGTCATACCGGGAGCTCGCATATTTATTATTGTTGTAATAAAATTTATTGAAGCCATTATAGAAGAAGCACCAGCTAAATGTAAAGAAAATATTGCTAAGTCTACACAACCACCTGCGTGTGCTACTGGCCCAGATAAAGGTGGGTAAACTGTCCATCCTGTACCAACTCCTCTTTCTTTCCCAGCTGAGGCAACAAGAAGTAAAAACGAAGGGGGGATTAATCAAAATCTCATTTTTTTCATCCGAGGAAAAGCCATATCTGGAGCTCCAATCATTAGCGGGACTAATCATTTTCCAAATCCTCCAATCATTATTGGCATAACCATAAAAAAGATCATTATGAAAGCGTGGGCAGTTACAATGACATTATATGTTTGATCATTTTGTATTAAAGACCCAGGTTGTGATAATTCTACTCGAATAATTTTTCTCATAGCGGTTCCTACTGTCCCGGCCCATGCACCAAATATTAAGTATAAGGTTCCTATATCCTTATGGTTAGTTGAAAAGAATCATCGACTAATAAACAAATTAAAGTTTGATCCGTAAGCTGTCATTTAGAATTAAGCTTGATGCTTATTTATTGCTTTGAAGGCAATTGGTTTTCTTAACCTAAATTCTATAATTAGTAATTTCCTTTTTTTGAATTAATTACATTAATTCAAGTAAATAATAATTATAGATTTATTATAAAAGTCTTGAGTTAGAGAGTTTACTAACTTATACCTATTTACAAGATAGGTCGCTTATAGCTTTCAAGACTTTATCCTCAAATATCTCGTTCAAATAGTCCTGCTGCTGGCATTAATAATAAAAATTTTAGAAAATAGTAAAGAGATGCTACTTGTCCTAAAACTATGAACGGGTATTCTACTGGTTGGCTTCCTATCCAAGTTAATATAAAAAAGTCTCCTACAAATAATCAAAATAAGACTTGAGTAAAAGGTCGATATCTTCTTGATTTTTGGGGAGCTAAGTGTACTAACGGGACTAGAAATAAAACTAGGATGGCTCTTACAAGAGCTATTACTCCTCCTAGCTTTTTTGGTATGGATCGTAAAATTGCATAGGCAAATAAAAAGTATCATTCTGGTTGTATATGGGGGGGGGTCACCAGTGGTTTGGCGGGGATAAAATTTTCTGGGTCTCTTAGCGCGGCAGGAAATAGAAGAGCTAAAGCACTTAATGCTATAAAAAACAATATAAACCCCACTAAGTCCTTTGATGTAAAAAAGGAGTGAAATCTTACCTTATCATAATCTGACGGAATACCTAGTGGGTTTTTTGATCCGGTTTCGTGTAAAAATAACAAATGAAGTATACTTAAAATGGCTAACACAAAAGGAAATAGAAAGTGAAAAACAAAAAACCGGTGAAGGGTTGGGTTGTCTACAGAAAATCCTCCTCATATTCATTGTACAATATCGGTTCCAATATATGGTATTGCTGTTACAAGATTGGTAATAACAGTAGCGGCCCAAAAAGACATTTGTCCTCAGGGTAAAACGTATCCAAAAAACGCTGTTAAAATTGATAACAAAAATAATATTACTCCAATTTTTCATGTAATACCTTTTACGTAAGAACCATAATAAAGGCCTCGTCCCATATGAAAATATATACAAATAAAGAACATTGAGCCTCCTTTAGCATGAATTTTTCGTATCAATCAGCCATAATTTACATCTCGGCATATGTGTCTAACTGATGAAAAAGCTAATGATATATCAGCGGTATAGTGCATGGCAAGAAATATTCCGGTTACAATCTGCATTATAAGACAAATTCCTATTAGTGATCCAAATTTCCATCAGGCGGAAAGATTTCTTGGAGAAGGTAAATCTCAAAGAGAGCTTTTAGCTATCTTAATAACTGGGTGTTTCTTTCGTATAGGCAGTTTCATAAAGGGACTGCGGGCTCAAACCTCCCGCAACTTGTGGACTGACAGACCAATATTATTATTAACTAAGTCCCCTACAATTTTCATCTACTTGAAATAGGAGAAATTATTCATAAAAAATAATATAAAGTTACTTTAAGAAAGATAATAGTTCATAATATATTTTTATTTTTTCTCTTTTTTATATAGGAGGTTTCTTTAATTGTCTTTATAGCTGGCCAGTTTTTCATATATATTACGAGACATATTTGTATATAGTAATATAAAGATATTAATCTGGCAATAATTAAGATTAATATTACTAAAAATTTTTCTGCTTTTATAACTTTTAGAAATATAATTCACTTATAAAAAAATCCAAGTAAAGGGGGAAATCCTCCTATAGATAAAATTGTTAATACTAATATGATTCCTATTGAGCTTTTTCTTCTTGGTTTTGAGGACTTTGCTAGATATTCTATAGAAAACCTTTTTCCAATTCAAAATAAGGGTAGTACCATAATTATATATGAGATAAATAAAGCTATTCCTATTCATCTAGTTTTAACATTGTTAAATATAATAATCATTCAACCTAAGTGAGCTATGGATGATAAGGCAATTAGCTTACGAAGTTGAGTTTGTTGGATCCCAAATATTGAGCCTATAATAATAGATAATAGCCTTATAATTAAGATTATTGGAGATTTTGTTTTTATTCTTATAAATATTATTACATAAAGAGGAACAATCTTTGAAATTATTGCTACAAAGAATCCTCTGAAGAAACTTAATCCTTTCATTACTTCTATAAACCAAAAGTGTCTTGGGAATATTCCCATCTTAATGGTTAAGGCTAAAATTATAATAATTACTTCAGTAAAGTTATATCTTCCTTCTGTTATTATTTGGCCAGAGCAATAGAAGCGGAGCATTATTCCTAATAAAATAATTACTCTTCCTGCTGCCTGGAACAAAAAGTACTTCCTTGTAGCTTCTATGGTTCGAGGGGACATATTTATTCTTAATATAGGTATGAGTGCTAGTCTTTTGAGTTCAATTCAGAGTCATAAAACTAATCAGTTTCTGGTTTTTATTGCTCCTATTATACTTATAGATATTGAAAACAAAAAAAATAATAATTTTATCATAAGATAAGATTGGACTTGAACCAACTAAAAATTAGTTATCGGCTAACTTTCCCTTCCTTTAGGGGCTTATCTAGTAGTGAGGGGGAATAATTTTTGTTATAACTATAAAAATTATAATTAATTTTATTATTGCTATTGATAGAGGTAAGAATGCCTTTCACATTAATGTCATTAATTGGTCATACCGAATCCGAGGAAAAGACGCTCGTACTCACAGAAATACAAAAATAAAGAATAAGGTTCCTGAGGCAATTAATATTGTTTTTATTATTGTTACAGAAAAAATAGCTAATTTTATAAACATTGTTACAGTAATAAGTTTTATAAATATAATTTTTGCGTACTCTCCCAAAAAAAATAAAGCAAAGGGGGCTCCCGCATATTCTACTTTATACCCTGATACGAGTTCTGACTCTCCCTCAGCCAAGTCAAAGGGGGTCCGTTTTGTTTCAGCTAATGACGATATAAATCATGTTATAAATAAAGGTAAACAAGGTAGGATTAAAATGATTCCCATAGATTGAATTTTTACAAATAATCTTATTTTTCATCCACCAATTAATATAACTAGTGGGAGGAGGATTAGACCAAATCTAACTTCATATGATATAGTCTGTGCTACTGCTCGTAATGCCCCAAGCAGAGCGTACTTAGATTTAGAGGCTCAACCTGCCCCCAAAATTGAGTATACTGATAAGCTTGAAAAGGTTATTATAAATAGAAGAGAAAGGGAAAATTTTATGCCTCTTCTTTGTAAGGGTGCTACTTGTCAAAGAATAATTGCTATAAAAAAGAATATGGGAGGGGAGAGCACAAAAAAGATAGGGGTCGATTTTGAAGGCTTGAATTTTTCCTTTATAAATAGCTTCATACCGTCGGCAAAAGGTTGTAGTAGTCCTAGAGGCCCTACTAATTTTGGGCCCTTACGTAGTTGCATATATCCTAGGGTCTTTCGTTCTAGTAAGGTTAATAATGCAACGGCTAGTAATATGGGAACTATAACTAATAAAAGATTTATTACTTTTAAAATATAGCTAAGTATAATTTTATTATCTATATTTTGTAACATAACTTATAGGAAGATTTTTCTTCTTCAATTAAGGATTTTAAGTCCTTTGTTATATTTTAACTACTATAAACAACTTCTACTACAAATAGGTTGGCAGGTATTTATCCTACTACTCTTTGGTTAACGGCCAAATGCTCAATCATTAAACTTCAACCTAGGAAATAGGTAAATGAATACCATGAAAATTTGGATTTCAAATTAAGAATTCGTTATTCTTTTTCCTAACTTTATAGGGGTAGTTAAGTTATAATTTTGGATTTGCATTCCTAGGTCGGGTAAGTAAATACCCCCTCTATAATCTTTAGCATTTTCAAGTGTAGTTTAAAAAAAATACTTGTTTTAGGCACAAGAGACATTAAGTTTTAATTAATCACCTGAGTATACTTATAAGGTGTCCGAGAATTTAGGTGTTGGTTTGTAAAACCAATTACGGGACTTTGATCCCTCTTATTAAAAGGTAGCTATGGGAAAAGTGTTGCTTTTACAATGCAATGATGTTTGTTAAACTCAAACTCTTTTAAAGTTTTAGGATCTTGTTAGTCCTCTTTTAGATTTGCAATCTAAGGTGCTTAATATACACTATAAAACCAACTCTTATAGTTTAAAAAAAACAGTAGATTTTCTCCTTACAACTTTCCTTATAGGAATAAGGGTTGTTTCTTTATAGTAGAGGTTCAATTAATACTAAGATAGTTAAAATATAACTAGACTCTGAAGAGGTTTAATTGGAGCGTTAAATTCCTTCTCTTAGTAAATTAATGAATTTGGTCCTGGTTTTTATTCTTGAAGTTTAAGAGAGTTATACATGCAAGTTTTTGAGCGTCCCGGTGAGGATCCGAGAGAATTAAAAATTTTATTTAATAAGACTTTCAAGTGAGTCGGAAGATTAATATTCTATTTGTAAATATAATAACTATTAAGTAGCATCACACCTGCAGTAATAAATATTTAACCTTGTCTGAAGAGGCGATTAAATTATATTTAATAAAGACTGGCGAAGATACCGTGCCAGCAGCCGCGGTTAAACGGACGGTCTTTTTCAATATAGTAGGTAGCTTAAGACAGAAATCCTTATTAAAAGATTAAAGGCGTAGAGATTATATGTGGAAATATATTCTATTCTGGTTTTCTTATATAGGAGAAACTGCTAAGACTAGGGAGCAAACCGGGTTTTGATATCCCGTTATTCCTAGAGCAAAAATTTATGCTGGTGGAGTAAGAAGGACATCTTTGAGAAACAAAGGACTTGGCGGTAATTTAATTCTTATTAGGGGAGCTTGTTTGAATAAAATGATAATCCACAATATACCTAACCTTTTTTTGAAAATTTCAGCCTCTATATCATCGTCATTAAGTCTTCATTATAAATTAGAAGACTATAATACTATAAAGTTAGATGTCAGATCGAGATGGAGCTAATAAAAAGGTGAGAATGGGCTACAATATTAAATTAATAATCATAAAATGAGAAATGAATATTTTTTTGAAAATAATAATTAAAATAGGACTTAATAGTAATGGGGGAGCAGAAAACCCTCATGAAATTAGCTCTAAATTGCGTACACATCGCCCGTCACCTGCGGGGTAAAACCTGGAGTAAGTCGTAACAAAGTAGGCGTACCGGAAGGTGCGGCCTGGCCTAATGCAAAGGTAGTTTATAAAAATATAGACTTTGGGAGTCTATGATATTAGTTTATCTAATTCTTTGAATAAAGTAAGGTAAGTTAATTAAACTGTTGGGCTCATGCTCCAAAAATAGAGATGAAAATTCTTTCTTTACCCATTAATTTGATAGGGCTTTATATTTATAAAAAATTTTTCTTAGAACAATAATAAAATATTATTTTTTGTATTAATTTTTAGTAATCTTATTTGAAATCAATTTTGTACCTATATAATTAACTGTGAAGGATTTTGAATTAATTTAAAATTTAATTAACAAAAAAGAAAGAATTATTCTGTACCTTTTGTATTATGGAAGGCTGAAATATAAAAGGCTTATTCCTTTATTAACGAAATAATATGAGCTATTTTATTCCTTTGTAAGAAAGTTTCCTAGTTGTAGAAAAAACAAGGTACAAGAATAAAATAGAAGTGAAATGCTAATCGAATATTATAATAGCTTTTTCTGGGGGAATTAAGTGTAAGCTTAATAAGATTTATTTCTTTTTATAATATATTGGCTGATCAATATATTATTTAAGGTATAACCTTTTATTTAGAAAAAGGACATTAATAAAAATTTGTAAATTTTAAGAAGTAAAATTCAAGCATTTATCTTCAAAGAGAGCGTTTGAGCTCCTTAATAAACAAGACTTTAATAATTGATTAATTTTCCGTATTCAAAATTATTACCCCGGTACAAATTAATAAATTTGGTATTAATGGCTTTATGAGTAAAAACCTTTTAGTTTAAGAAATAAAGTTAGTAAAAATGTTTTATAGCTTTACTACTATCAATTATTCTTATTTTAGAAAAATTTTAATAATAAATACGAAAAAAGGAACTCGGCAAAAGTTTTTCTCGCCTGTTTACCTAAAACATCGCTCCCGGCTTTATAATCGTGGGGTCCTGCCTGCCCGGTGATCTTTTGATTAAACGGCTGCGGTACTCTGACCGTGCAAAGGTAGCATAATCATTTGCCTGTTAATTTCAGGCTGGAATCAATGGCTAGACGAAGAAAATTCTGTCTCTTTTCGTAAATTTAGAATTTAGTATTTTGGTGAAGAAACCAAAATATAATAGTGGGACGAGAAGACCCTATTGAGCTTTAATCCTTTTCTCTTTAATATAATTAGTTAAGAATTTTAGTTGGGGCAACTTATTTTTTATTAAGACAAAAATAATTATTTATTATTTAAATATAGAATTGATCCACAATTATTGTGATAAAAAGAAAAAGTTACCATAGGGATAACAGCGTAATTTTCTTTGAGAGTACTTATTGACAAGAAAGTTTGCGACCTCGATGTTGGATCAAGATTTCCTGAAGGTGTAGCCGTTTTCAAGGGTAGGTTTGTTCAACCTATAAAATCTTACGCGATCTGAGTTCAGTCCGTCGTGAGACAGGACAGTTTCTATCTACTACTTTTCTCTTCTTGTACGAAAGGACTTTTGAGGAATAAATATAGGCAAAAGCTTAATTATAATTAATATCAGAATAAATAAAATGATAATATAATTTAACTAAAGTTATATATAAAAATAACTTATCTTAAAAGATTAAATTTAAAAAAGTAACGGCCCCCCTTGTGCAAAATTTTTTATTTTATATTCTCGTGGCTTTAAAATTCTTAATTTGTAAATTTCAGTGAGTTTTTA
>TARA_B110000881_G_scaffold135612_1_pt1 | contig 15383 bp, 15 predicted proteins | sample TARA_B110000881 | Tara Oceans TARA_B110000881 (sample SAMEA4398150) | marine metagenome | biome: Polar Biome; feature: [MES] marine water layer (ENVO:01000295) within the mesopelagic zone...; material: water (ENVO:00002006), including particulate matter (ENVO:01000060) such...
AAAACTCCTTCCTGTAACGTTTATTTATCGTTAAAGTTTACTATATTGCATTAAATTATAAAAAAACTACATTAGGCCATAGTTTTGACTAATGAGGCATTAACTTGCAAATAATTGTAGGTCTTGGTAATCCAGGAAAAAAATACAAACAGAACCGACATAATGTTGGGTTCCAAGTGCTAGACGCTATATGCGAGTATCATAGTTTTGGACCATGGCGTAAGAAATTCCAATCGCTGGTTTCAGAGGGTCATTTTAATTCTAAAAAAGTAATTTTGATTAAACCAGAAACGTTCATGAATAATTCTGGTATGGCTATTAGTGAAGTCATGAATTTTTTTAAATTAGATGTTACCAAGTTAACAGTCATACATGATGAGTTGGATTTGAAAGTTGGTAAAATTAAGTTAAAAAATGGGGGTGGTAGCGCGGGCCATAACGGATTAAAATCATTAGACCAGCACGTGGGACAAAATTATTTAAGATTAAGAATAGGGATAGATCGCCCACAGAATACTGGACTAGTTGCTAAATATGTCCTAAGTGACTTCTCTATAAAAGATAAAAATCAAATTGATGCTGTTATAAAACATATCTCAACATATTTTGAAAAATTGGCAAATGATGATCAGCAATTATTTTTGATGCACATTAATCAGCTCCTAAAACCAATTATGGCTGATACAGCATCAGAACAAATAATGAGTGAAAATTTATCCAATGTTAGAAGTACACAAAACAAACTATCTGCACTTCAAAGATTAGTTAAAAAATTTAAAAACTGATAACAAGAAGGATTTAAGAGCTTTGACTGTAAAAATGGAAAAATCATTAAATATTCATGATAAACCTTTAGATGCTTGCTCAAAAAATCCTAAAACTGGTTTCTTTAGAAATGGGTCATGCGATACATGCAAAGAAGATCATGGTAGTCACACAGTATGTGCGGTCATGAGTGATGAGTTTCTAGCATACTCAAAGTACCTTGGTAACGATTTATCCACACCACGACATGAATTTGGCTTTGAAGGATTAAAAGCAGGAGATAAGTGGTGTTTATGTGCATCAAGATTTCTTCAGGCCTACTCAGAGGGAGTAGCGCCTAAAATATATACAAATGCTACCCACAAAAAAGCACTAGAAATCATACCTCTTGAAGTTCTTTTGAAATACGAATTGGATTAATACTTGTAAGAGATGGTACGTTAACTTACCGCGGGTAATTAGGTTTTTATATCAATGCCCAGAGCTTTAGCGACAGTGAAAATGTCTTTGTCGCCCCTCCCACACATATTCATAACTATTATATGTTCCTTAGGTAAACCGGGAGCAATTTTCAAAACATGGGCAAGCGCATGACTTGGCTCCAACGCAGGAATAATACCTTCTTGTAAACAACATATCTTGAAAGCATCAAGGGCTTCTTTATCTGTTATGCTCACGTATTTAGCCCGGCCAATCTCATGTAACCAGCTATGTTCAGGCCCAATACCAGGGTAATCTAAACCAGCTGAAATCGAAAATCCTTCTAAAATCTGCCCATCATCGTCTTGTAATAAATAAGTTCGATTGCCATGTAGCACCCCTGGACGTCCACCCGTTAAGGAAGCACAGTGCTCCATTTTATCATTCACTCCTTTGCCACCAGCTTCTACTCCAAGTAAGTTAACAGAAGGGTCATCTAAAAATGGGTAAAATAGGCCCATAGCATTTGAACCACCGCCTATTGCAGCGATCAAGGTATCTGGCAAACGTCCTTTTCCCTCATGTGTTTGCAGTTGTTGACGAACTTCTTGACCGATTATTGATTGGAAATCTCGAACCATAGCAGGATAAGGGTGTGGACCAGCAACCGTTCCAATACAGTAAAAAGTTTCAGTAACATTAGTTACCCAATCTCTCAAAGCATCATTCATAGCATCCTTTAAGGTTCCTCGGCCCGAAGTAACTGGTATCACTTCAGCACCTAGTAACTTCATTCTGAAAACATTTGGGGCTTGTCGCTCCACGTCATGTGACCCCATATAAACTATGCATTTTAATCCAAATCTAGCACAGACTGTAGCTGTTGCAACACCGTGTTGGCCTGCTCCTGTCTCAGCAATTATGCGAGTTTTTCCCATACGTCTGGCTAATAAAATTTGACCCAAAACATTATTAATTTTATGAGCGCCTGTATGATTCAACTCATCACGTTTCATATAAACTTTAGCACCATTCAAATATTTTGTTAATCTTTCCGCAAAATATAAAGGGGAAGGTCGACCAACATAATGTTCCCATAAATCATCCATCTCCGCCCAAAAAGCTTTATCTTTTTTTGCTTTCTCATATTCAGCTTCTAACTCAAGTATTAAAGGCATTAAGGTTTCAGAAACAAATCGGCCGCCAAATTGACCAAATCGACCATTTTCATCTGGTCCGTTCATAAAACTATTAAAAAGACTATCTTCCATCTTTGTCACCATTTTTAACCACATTAATAAAATTAGCAATTTTAGAGTTATCTTTCATACCTAACTCTATTTCAACACCGGAAGAAACATCAACTTGTGTCGCACCAGATATATTAATTGCGTTTGTAACATTTTTGGAAGTTAAACCACCTGCTAATAGCCATGGACACTTAAATTTTCGATTTGAAATAAGCCCCCAATCAAAAGTTAAGCCATTACCACCAGGTAAATTCATTAAAGGCGATGCTTTCGTATCAATCAACAATTTATCACAAACCATTTCGTATCTGTCTATCTGATGCAAATCAGATTTATCGGCAATTCCAATCGCCTTTATAATTGGAATACCAAATTGACGTTTTAAGTCCGTTACTATTTGGGGTGTTTCTTGCCCATGCAATTGCAAATAATCCAACTGAGTTTTGGTCAAAATGGCCTCTAATTCATGCAACGGGACGTCAACAAATAAGCCTACTTTTTTTATCTTTTTTGGTATCAAATTAGACAAGTGATTTACATCTATAGGATTAATATACCTTGGCGATTTGTTATAAAACACAAAACCAATATAATCAGCACCACTTAAAACAGCCTGCTGAACTGAGGATTTTGACTTTAATCCACAAATTTTTACTTTAATCATAGCGGTAATATCTTCCACAAAATTTACTAACCTTAGTCTAATTTATTCAATATTTTCAAATCAACATTAGCAGTTTTTGACTTCAACTCCTGAACTTCAGCTCGTAATGAGTTCACCTCTTTTTTATATTTTCTCAGATTTAATCTATATTTATATTGCCTAAAGTATTCAAAAATAAATCCAAATATAACCCCAATTAATAATACTAGATATACGATAATAAACAGTGGCATTGGGAATATAGAACGAGCAATCAAAGTATTACTAAAAATATTTGGAAATAAATATACCTGTACAGTTTGATTATTACCTAAAGCAAATACAACAAGTAATACGCCAACTAAAACCCATACCAGTAATTTGATGTATCGCAATAATCAATTCCTTTATTGAGATTATCAATTGCGATTAAGACGATCTCGCAATAATTTTCCAGTCTTAAAAAAAGCGACTTTTTTTTCTGCTACGTCAACTTTTTCACCAGTTTTCGGATTTCGTCCAATCCTGGCCTCTCGTTTTTTAACAGAGAACGCTCCAAATCCCCTTAACTCAACTCTATCACCCGAAGCCATCGCAGTGATAATTTCATCAAATATTGTAGCAACAATTCTTTCTACGTCCCTTTGATAAAGATGTGGATTTTCATCTGCAATTTTTTGGACTAACTCAGAACGTATCATATAAACCTCCATCTGGATTCAAACGAATTCTATTGTAGCCCAAGTGTTACAGATTTAATTGCAAGTGGGAATAGAATGCTTAAAAGATAATGTATTATTTTAAGTATTTTTATTCAAAAGTATCATTTTTTATTTAAAAATAATAACTAAATACATGTTTTTCTATAATATTGGCACATAAAAGCTCAACATATTAGCCTATTATGATTCGGAAATTAGTACTCCCAACTCCGAGAGCACTAATAACTAAATCTACTTTTCGCTCTGATCTTTTAAAGCTACACCTAAAATATCACCCAACGAAGCACCAGAATCGGTTGACCCATACTGCTCAACCGCTTCTTTTTCTTCTGCAATTTCTCTCGCTTTAATAGATAGTCCTATTCGTCGAGATTTTGAGTCTAAACTTGTAACTCTCGCATCAATTTTATCTCCAACAGAGAATTTTTCTGGCCGTTGTTCTGATCTATCTCGCGATAAGTCAGAGCGGCGAATAAAGGATTTCATGCCGTTGTAATTAACTTCAATACCACCTTCTTCAATCGAAGTTACCTCAACTGTAATAATAGCACCTCGTTTAATTCCATCAACTGCCTCAACAAATTGATCAGATCCAAGCATTTTAATACTTAAGGAAATACGTTCTTTTTCAATGTCAATTTCAGAAACGCCCGCAGTAACAAGATCGCCCTTTTTGAAATCTTTTATAGCTTCTTCGCCAGATTTATTCCAATCGATATCTGACAAATGCACCATTCCATCAATATCATCCTCTAATCCAATAAACAGACCAAATTCAGTAATATTTTTAATTTCGCCTTCAACTTGACTTCCAACAGGATGTAACTTTTCGAAACTTTCCCATGGATTTCCTTGGGTCTGTTTCAAACCAAGCGAAACTCTCCTTTTGACGTCATCAATCTCTAAAACCATAACTTCAACTTCTTGAGATGTGGAAACTATTTTACCTGGGTGTACATTCTTTTTTGTCCATGACATTTCCGAAACGTGTACTAGCCCTTCCACTCCCGCAGCCAGCTCAACAAAAGCTCCATAATCAGTGATATTCGTTACACGTCCAGTATGTATGGAATTTAATGGATATGAAGCAGATACAATATTCCAAGGATCTTCTTCTAATTGTTTCATGCCCAAACTTATGCGATGAGTTTCCTTATTAATTTTGATAACTTGTACATTAACTGTCTCACCAATAGATAGTATTTCTGAAGGATGATTGATACGGCGCCAAGCCATATCAGTTACGTGAAGAAGGCCATCTACCCCACCTAAATCAATAAATGCACCATACTCAGTAATATTTTTAACGATGCCTTCGATAGGATCTCCTTCAGCCAATTTACCTACTACTTCAGCTCTTTGCTCCGCTCTGGACTCTTCTAATATAGCTCTCCTAGAAACAACTATATTGCCTCGTCTTCGATCCATTTTTAAAATCTGGAAAGGTTGTTTCATACCCATCAAAGCAGATGCATCACGGACTGGTCTAACATCAACTTGAGATCCAGGTAAAAATGCCACAGCACCACCCAAATCTACTGTAAAACCGCCTTTTACTCTACCAAAAATCACCCCATCAACTCTAATTTCGTCACTATATGCTTTTTCCATAAGATCCCAGGCTTCTTCTCTACGCGCCTTATCACGTGAAATTACAGCTTCGCCCTTTGAGTTCTCAACACGTTCGAGATACACCTCGACTTTATCGTTAACATTTATCTCTGGAGCTTCTCCGGGATTTGCAAATTCTTTCAAATCCACTCGGCCTTCCATTTTAAATCCAATATCAATTATGGCTTGCCCAGCTTCAACAGCTATAATTGTACCTTTAACAACGGAACCCTCTTTTGGCACATCAAGTTCGAAGCTTTCATTTAGGAGGGCTTCGAAATCCTCCATGGTGACAGATGCAGACATACGGTCTAGTTTCCTTTTTTTTAGTTTTCTGGCCACACGGTTGGTTCCATGGGTCTTATGGTTTCTTAAAGTCGACTATAAAATTTTAGTATCACGTCAAACAAGCAAAAGGCCGGTTTAACCCAGCCTAATTTAAATTTTGAAGTAATTCCCCGCAAACAATAGTCTTAATCCGCCCCATATAGAGCAGATGCATCTCAAATACAAGCAAAAGGCCGGTCAAATCGAGCTTTTTTCAGTAATAACTTTATCAACCAATTTCTTCGCAATATTGATTGCCTCAATTATGGATAAATTAGAAGTATCAATCAAAAAAGCGTCATCTGCCTTACGCATTGGTGAAAGCTCTCTGTTAGAATCCATTCTGTCTCTAACCAAAATTTCTTCATAAACTGTTTTAAGATTAGTTTTAATTCCTCTGGCCTGCAGTTCATTAAATCTTCTTTCTGCTCTCACATTGGGATCAGCAGAAATAAAAAACTTAACATCAGCTTTTGGACAAATAACAGTACCAATATCACGACCATCTAATACTGCACCTTCAGTTTTTTCTGAAAAATATTTTTGGAAGTCCATTAAAGCTAATCTAACTTCAGGTACAGCAGCAATTATTGATGCCTCTTTTGCTACGTTTAAATCACGAAGGTTTGACTTAAGCAGATCTTTTTCATGCAAATTCTGGGCTACAATTTCAGGAAAAACTCCAGTTTCCAAGGCTTTTGAAGCAACCGCTCTATATAACAGACCAGTATCAAGATAAGAAAAATCAAATATTTTTGCTAGTTTTAATCCTATAGTTCCCTTGCCCGCAGCAGCTGGTCCATCAATTGCCACAACAAAACTCAAACGACTTCTCTTTTTATATTTGCACCCAAGTTCCTCATTAGTTCCTCAAAAATTGGAAAGCTTGTGTCAATTGGGCGAGCATCATCAACTGTAATTTTAGCTTTTGAAGCAAGTCCTAAACAGAGAAATGACATAGCAATCCTATGATCTAGATTACTTTTGCAGACCGCACCCCCCATTACAGAGCCAGGCCCTTTACCAGAAATTTCCATGGAGTCTTCAGTCACATGAATCTTAACACCACAAGATATCAAACCCACCGCCATCGATTCAATCCTATCCGACTCTTTAACCCTTAGCTCTTTGATTCCAAAAAATTTTGTCGTGCCCTCTGCGCAAGCCGCCACGCAAGCTAAAATTGGATACTCATCTATCATTGAAGGAGCTCTAGTCGCTGGAACATCAATTCCTTTTAAATCAGGAGAATACTTAGCCCTAATATCTGCAACTGGTTCACCACCTTCCTCACGCTCATTTTCAAACGTGAGATCAGCTCCCATCTCAACCAAAGATTTAAAAATACCAATACGTGTTGAATTCATATTAATATTTGGCACAACAACTTCAGAATTTTCGACAATTAATGCTGAACAAACAATAAATGCTGCTGAAGATGGATCTCTAGGGACAGAAATATTTTGTGGTTTAAGCTCAGGATAACCTGTTAACACCGACACCCAACCTTTTTTTGTATGTTCAGTTGAAATCTTTGCTCCAAAATTATGGAGCATGCGTTCGGTATGATCTCTAGTTAAATCAGTTTCAGTGAATATTGTTTCACCTGGGGCATTTAAACCTGCTAATAAAACAGCAGACTTTACTTGGGCAGACGCATAAGGACTATGATAGGCGATCGGAATTGGGTTCTTTGCACCCACCAATGTTAACGGTAAAGAATTATTATCTTTGCCATACGCACTCGCTCCAAATTCTTTTAAAGGTTCAATAATACGCCCCATCGGACGACTTCTTAATGACACATCACCAGTAAATGTTGCAGAAATATTTGAAGTAGATATAGCTCCCATAATTAATCTTACAGATGTTCCAGAATTCCCACAATCAATCACATTTTCAGGAGCGGTGAAGCCTCCGACACCAACACCCTGAACAATCCAATCTTTATTATTATCTTGAGAGATTTCCGCACCTAATAAGCGCATAGCGTTAGCAGTACTCATAACATCAAATGAATTTAATAATCCACTGATCCTTGTTTTACCTAAAGCGAGTGAACCAAAAATTAATGCCCTATGCGAAATCGATTTATCACCAGGGACATTTGCAATACCCTTTAAAGCAACCCCACCAGAAGCTGTGATTTTAATTGCTTTTCCATCTGAAACCATGCATCACCTTATGAAAGATAACTTTTATTTAATGAAACCTATCATCTTTTCTGAAATGTTAAATAGTATGATCGTCGGCCAGCAGCAATGGCCTTTCTTTCATACCTCGTTCTAAACCATCCCTTCCATGGTTTTCTCCAATCTTGAGGACCTTCGCACATCCAAATCAAATCATCATAGATATTCAAATTTTGCATTGCCTGCCTGACGTAGTCTCCAATATCCGTAGCAATATAAATAAATCCAGAAGGCTTCAATAAAGGAATCAAAGGATCTAAAAATTCTGGCGAAACAAAACGTCGTTTATGATGTCTACTTTTTGGCCATGGGTCTGGATATAGCAAGAAAATTCTTTCAAAAGTTAACTCAGGAACAACATCCATTAAATCTCTTACATCACCCGGATAAATTAAAACATTACTTATATTTTTTGTCTCTAGTTTTCCCAAAAGTGTTGCGACCCCATTAATATACGGCTCACAACCAATTATATTAACTTCTGGATTCTCCATCGCTTGATGAAATAAATGTTCTCCAGAACCAAATCCAATTTCCAACCACACAGGATTAGAATTTGAAAATATATTTACCTTTTTTCTACTTGGGTTTTCATCAATATCCACACCGATTGGAAGGTATTTTTGCAAATTAGACATATAACTCTTCTGAGCGCTTCGAAGAGCCTTACCTTTACGGCGCCCATAATTATTTCTCCATAACTCAATCAATCACACACCTAATTCAATTATAAATATAATCATCAAATTTGTTTAAAAATCTTAATTTAAAATTGCGTTTTAATCTATTAAACACTATTCTTAATTGCTTCAACTAAATCTGTTTTCTCCCAAGAAAAACCGCCATCATCATCAGGTGATCTTCCAAAATGTCCGTATGCGGCTGTTCTAGCATATATTGGAGAGGCAAGTTTAAGGTGATCTCTAATACCTGTTGGTGTAAGATCCATAATCTCGCTCACGATAGTTTCAAGTTTACTTTCATCCACCAAGCCAGTTCCGTGCATATCACAATAAATTGATAAAGGTTTGGCAACCCCTATTGCGTATGACAATTGTATCGTACATTTTGATGCAACCTTTGAGGCAACTATGTTTTTTGCAAGATATCTAGCAGCATAAGCAGCTGATCTATCTACTTTTGTTGGATCTTTTCCTGAGAATGCTCCGCCTCCATGCGGTGCTGCTCCACCATAAGTGTCAACTATAATTTTTCTTCCAGTTAGACCAGCATCACCATCTGGCCCTCCAATGACAAAAGCTCCTGTAGGATTAACGTGCCATTCTGTTTTTGGTGAAACCCATCCTTCTGGTAGCGCCTCCAAAATATATGGTTTAACTAGATCCTTAACGTCACTTGAACTCATTTTAGCATCTAAGTGCTGAGTTGACAAAACTATAGAGGTAACACCAACAGGCTTACCATCTTCATACTTAACAGTTAATTGTGATTTTGCGTCTGGGCCCAGTTGTGGTGTTTTACCAGCTTTCCTAGCCTCAGCTAAAGTTCGTAAAATTGCGTGACTATACTGAATAGGTGCTGGCATTAATTCTTTTGTTTCATTTACTGCGTATCCAAACATTATTCCCTGATCTCCAGCACCTTTATTATCCACACCTTGCGCAATATGAGCTGACTGAGGATGAAGGTAATTATGAACAACAAGATTTCTCCAATGAAACCCATCTTGCTCATAACCGATATCCTTAACGCAATCTCTTACAATACCATCAATCTGTCCCATAAAATCATTCAATTTTTCTCTGCTTGAAAGACCCACCTCTCCCCCAACAATCACTCTATTTGTTGTGGCGAAAGTTTCACAAGCAACCCTTGCTAAAGACTCTTCAGATAAAAAAGCATCAAGAATTGAGTCTGACACTCTATCACAAAGTTTGTCAGGATGACCTTCTGAAACAGATTCAGAAGTAAATAAATAATTTTTACGGGACATATTTTGCTCCAAATATATGTTTTCTCACGCCAGGAAGCCGTTGTGAGGTTTAAATGACGTTTTGGATAGACTCAGTGATAGGTATCGTCAATCACTATTTTTTTCCTTCTAAAGAAAATCATGAAAAACCAAATAAATATAATAAAAAAATTAACGCGTTCTCCTGTTAAAGAATAAAACGTCTTTTTGACCTTTAAAGGTAATAGAACATCCACATACCCCCTCAAACCTAATCCAATGCTAGCTATAGTTTCCCCATATGGGTTAACAATTGCGGAAATCCCTGTATTCGCAGATCTAATGACAGGCAATCCTTGCTCAATAGCCCGCATTTTTACTTGCTGTAAATGTTGACTTGGACCAGCCCAATCACCCAGCCAAGCGTCATTTGTTATATTAACAATAAAATCAGGTCGGCTTTCGTGATAAATTTCTTGAAAAAAGATTGCTTCGTAACATATCAAAGGTCTAAATAATCCAATTTTAGATGATAAAACAGCAACTGCATTTCCAGGAGAAAACCCAATGTTAGAAAAATTTTCTGTGAATATTAAACCTAATTTTTCCAAATATCTTAGAATTGGAATATACTCACCAAATGGCACTAAATGAAATTTATCATAAGAACCACTAACCAAACCATCATTATTTAATAACACCAAACTATTATAAATATTATTTTTGTTTTGACGTCTTATTCCTAATATTAATTCAGAATCTGATGGCATATTTTCACCAATCTTTTTAAACTCGGCAGTTGCGTCATCCAAAAAAGGCACAATTGCAGATTCAGGCCAAATTATGAGATCAACTGTAGCCTTTTCACCACTAGAGGTTAAATCCAACAAGACTTCAAAATATATTGGTGAGTAAAGGGGATCCCACTTTTTTTCTTGAACTGCATTAGGTTGAACTAACCTGACTATCTTAGTTGAGAACAGTCTATCCGATGTTTTTAACTGAAAATATGTAACCGAGAATAACACTAAAAATATAATAAGACTGCTCAGCGCTGGCCTGATATTATTAATTTTAGAAAATGGTAAAGCTGTTAAAATAAATGTCATACCTGTTAAGCCAATTGGTCCAACCCACGCTGACAATAACGCAATTGGAGTATCTGTCCATATATACCCAATTAACCCCCAGGGGAATCCCGAGAAACAGTAAGATCTAATTACTTCTCCAACAATTAAAGCTAAAGCTACAGTTAATGTCGATTTACTACGAGATATTTTTAATATTAGATATGTGCTAAATGTCCAGAAACTAGAACAAAAAAATACTAATGCTAAAAAAGCAAATGGTGCAATCCATATATAACTTTCTCCTTCGACAAAAAAAGGTTCCATGATCCAATGCAAAGAAAGGCTGAAGTAACCTAAACCAAACATAAAGATAATTTTCTCATGCCTAATTATTTTTTGATAAGAAATTACATAAAATAGTATCAACAAGCTTACAACTGCTATGGTTGTTAATGCCCACGGCGCTTGACCAAGAGCAACACAACAACCTAATACAAAAGATAAGAGTCCATAATTACTTAGTGGAAAGACTTTAAATTTGATCATTTGCGGGTAAACTCACCCTTAAACGCTTTATTCGTCTTGGATCGGCATCCAAAACCTCAAATTCCACTCCAGATGCGTGCATTATAAGCTCTCCTCGAACTGGAACATGTCCACACAATTGGGAAACAAGCCCACCAAGAGTGTCAATTTCATCTTCTTCGTCGTTATCAATTAATGACAGACCTATAAACTCTTGAAAATCGATCAGCGGTGATTTTGCTTGTGCAGATATTACGCCAGGTCTTTCATTGAACCACATGGCATCCTCTTCCAAGTCATGCTCATCTTCTATTTCACCAATCATCGTTTCGATTAGATCTTCTAAGGTAACCAAACCATCCACTCCGCCATATTCATCAACAACTAACGCCATGTGTATCCTTTCAGATTGCATTTTCTGTAAGAGGATTAAGACAGGCATAGAAGGAGGCGCAAACAATACAGGACGAACCATTTTACGTAATTTTAATTTTGTTTCAAATTTAGAAAAACCGTGTTTTAATGCTAAGTCTTTCAAATGTATCATACCTATTGGAGTGTCCAAAGTTCCATCAAATACTGGCAACCGTGTTAACCCACTTTCACGAAAAACTTCAACTAAGTTATCCAAAGCAATATCAAATTGAACTGATATAATTTCCGCCCTTGGGATCGCTACATCGTCTATTCTTAGTTTAGCTACTCCACCTTGCTCGACGAGCGTTCCTGAAGTAATATTTGCAAACTTTTCTAGATCACCCTGATTATTTTCAGTTTCCAGATCTTTTTTTAACTGACCCTTAGACGCAAATAATCTTGTAAAGAATGTTTTTTTAGATTTAGTATCCGGCGCGCGACGCGCTGCCCTAGAGGGGCCATCTGATATATCACTCATAAATTTTAATTCACTACGCTAATGCGTGTCTGCCTTTCAAATATTTCAGCCATAAAAGATTCACTTCTGACCATATGGGTCTGATATGAGAGCTTTTGCAAGTATTTCAACCTCTATCTTTTCCATTATTTTCGCATCAAGTTCAAGATCATGCGCAAAACCAAGTAAATGTAGAGTACCATGAACAAGTAAATGATGCACGTGATCATAAAAATTCTTACCCTGCTCCTTAGCCTCTGCCATGGTAAATTGATAGGAAACAGCCATATTTCCCAAAAAAATAATACTTTGGTTCAAAATTGAAACTCTAAACGGCATCTCTCCACTTATTTTAGTTGATAAATCTTTCTCAGGCCAAGACAGTATATTGGTTGTTTTACTTTTATCACAGAACTCATGATTTAATTCTGATATTTTTTTGTCGTCACAAGTTAAAATTGCAACCTCAAAAATACTAGGGTCGTAGTTCAAATATAATAGAGTTGAAGATATAGCATTCTCAGCTAAGGTTTTAAAAATTTTCTGATCCCAACCATGAGATTCATTTATCACCTCAAGTAAAATTTTACTTCGCACTATGACTTTTCCTCCAATGCATATGCATTGATAATTTTTGCAACAAGTTTATGCCTAATAACATCCTTTGAAGTAAAGTAATTGAATGATATACCTTCTACATCTTTCAAAAGAGCTTCAGCATTTTTCAAACCTGATAAAACTCCTCTTTGTAAGTCAATCTGCGTTATATCTCCAGTGATCGCCATTTGAGAGCCCTCACCCAGACGCGTCAAAAACATTTTCATTTGCATCGCTGTTGCATTTTGAGCCTCGTCTAAGACTACAAATGAGTTTGAGAGTGTCCTTCCTCTCATAAAAGCTAACGGAGCAATTTCGATCTGTTTATCTTCTAATAGTCGCGTCAATTGTTTGATCGGGAAAAAGTCATTAAGAGCATCATAAAGTGGTTGCATGTAAGGATCCACTTTATCTTTCATGTCCCCAGGTAGAAAACCAAGTCTCTCTCCTGCCTCAACTGCCGGTCGGGATAAAATTATTTTATCCACATGTCCACCGATAAAGCGAGAGGCTGCAATTGCAACGGCAATATAAGTTTTGCCAGTTCCTGCTGGGCCAATTCCAAACACCATTTCATTATTGATAAAGCTTTTTATATATTTTTTTTGAGCTTCTGTTCGAGGTTCGACTATTTTTTTTCGCGTCTTTATTTCATAGCTTGGAGTATTTTTTTGCAAATTCTTATTCAACTTGCCCAGATTATCTATCTGTCTTAGTGTTGCATCGATTTCTGTTTCCGACACTGATTTTCCGTTTAATAAGCGGTAATAAAGCACATCCAAAATTTTAAAGCCAAGTTCTTTTTCATCCCCTATTACTGTTATCACATTTCCACGGTGAGTAAGTTCAGCCTCAATACTATTTTCAATATAGGCCAAATTTCCATCAAATTGTCCGCACAATTCAGCAAGCAATCCGTTATCAGGAAAGACTATGTCATTTCCATCCCTAACTAACTGATACTCAATAGATTTTTTATTATTCAATAAATTTTAGCTCCCAAAAGGTTTATAGGTAATAATATTATAAAAATGATAAAATATTTCTACAATCAACTCAACATTATAAATTCAAATAATTGAATCACAGTATTGATTTTAATTCTTAATAAGGATTTATTTTTTATATCAATACGCCACCCAAAGAATTAGCTTCAGTATTGATTATTTTTACTGATTTGATATCACCTTTTTTTAAAGAACTGCCAATCACGTGCACTGCATGTAAGTATTCACTCTTTCCACCCATTTGATTGTTAAGCCTACCTGGCTTTTCAAACAACACCTTTACTTCTTTTCCAATCATACTTTTTTGAATGTCCATTTGCTGTTTCGATAATAACAACTGCAGCTCTGCCAAACGATCTTTTTTTAAACTTTCACATACTTCTTCTCGATTTGCTGCTGGAGTTCCAGGCCTTGAAGAATACTTAAATGAATAAGATTGTCCGTATTTTATGTCTTTTACCAATTGTAAGGTTTCCAGAAAATCTTTATCAGTTTCACCAGGAAACCCAACAATGAAATCACCTGAAAGCAATAAATCAGGTCTAACCTTTCTAAATTTTTCAATAATTTTTCTATAATCATCAGCAGTATGTTTGCGGTTCATTTTTTTTAAAATACTGTCAGAACCAGACTGAACAGGTAAATGCAGATAAGGCATCAGCTTGCTGCAACTTCCATGTGCTTCGATCAAGTCTTCTGTCATATCATTCGGGTGTGAAGTGGTAAATCGAATACGCTTTAAACCATCAATTTCCGATAATTTCCAAATTAATTTAGATAAATTAAATTTTACTCCAAAACCATTTTGAGAATAGGCATTCACATTTTGGCCCAACAAATTTATTTCCACTACTCCGCGGTCTACTAGTGAGTTAGCTTCATCAATTATTTTCTCGGGGGATCGGCTAACTTCTACTCCACGCGTGTAAGGTACCACACAAAATGCACAAAATTTATCACACCCCTCTTGCACTGTGAGAAAAGCAGACGGGCTTGATCTTTTTGTTAAATCTTTAGGTAAATGATCAAACTTATCTTCTTCTGGGAATTCAGTGTCTAATGCACGCTTACCTTTGTTTACTGTTTTCATCATCGTTGGAAGCCTGTGATAAGATTGAGGTCCAACAACAAGATCAACAGCAGGTTGCCTAACCATTATTTCTTTACCCTCTGCTTGAGCAACACAACCTGCCACACCAATTTTCAAATCTGGTTTATTTGCTTTCAAAGATTTCATTCGTCCTAATTCAGAATATATCTTTTCAGCAGCTTTTTCCCTTATGTGGCAAGTATTCAATAGAATTAAGTCCGCATCTTCTGCGGATTTTGTTTCCACATAGCCAGATGGTTTCATTGCTGATACCATACGTTCGCTGTCATATACATTCATTTGACAACCGTATGTTTTAACGAAAATTTTTTTCTCAACAGTCATGAACCTATCCAAACTATACATACAAACATAATT
>TARA_B110000881_G_scaffold121954_1_pt1 | contig 15374 bp, 15 predicted proteins | sample TARA_B110000881 | Tara Oceans TARA_B110000881 (sample SAMEA4398150) | marine metagenome | biome: Polar Biome; feature: [MES] marine water layer (ENVO:01000295) within the mesopelagic zone...; material: water (ENVO:00002006), including particulate matter (ENVO:01000060) such...
AAATTATAAATCTTTTAAAATCGATTCAAAAAGAAACAAAAATGAGTGTTATTTTTATATCTCATGACCTTCAACTTGTTTCTAAAATAGCTAAAAAAATTATTGTTTTAAATAAAGGTGAAATTGTAGAGTTTGGCAGCAGTAATCAAATTTTTAATAATCCTAAAAAACTATACACTAAGCTTTTATTAAATTCCAGACCGCCTAAAAATATTCGTCCAGTAAGATTGCCTACAAGAGAAAACCCCATAAGTAACTCTTTAATTTCAAAAAAAGAAAGAATTCAAAAACACCATAACTTGTATCAATATGATCCTATTTTAAAAATTAAAAATTTAGAATTTTCATATGATAACAAAAAAATTCTAAATAATGTAAATTTTAATTTATTTAAAGGAGAAACTTTAGGACTGATTGGCGAATCTGGCTCAGGAAAATCTACTATTGCAAAAGCTATATTAAATCTAAACAGCTTTGATAAAGGAGAGATTATTTATAATGAAAAGAATATAAAAGTATATAATAACAAAGAATTTAGAAGAAAAATTCAATTAGTTTTTCAAGATCCTTTTTCATCTTTAAACCCTGAAATTTCTATTGGCTATTCCATAATGGAGCCTATGATTGCTCACAAGCTTTATAAAACAAAAAAAGAATCAACAGAAAAAGTTGTTTCGCTTTTGAAACAGGTAAATCTTAGCAAAAGTGATTTTAATAAATTTCCACATCAATTTTCTGGAGGTCAACGACAAAGGATAGTTATTGCAAGAGCTTTAGCCTTAAACCCTGAAGTACTAATTTGTGATGAATCAGTTTCAGCATTAGATGTGTCTATTCAGGCTCAAATATTAAACTTGTTAAATCATCTAAAAGAAAAACACTCCATTACTGTTTTATTTATATCGCATGACTTGTCAGTTGTGAAATATATGTCTGATCGAATTGTAATATTAAACAAAGGAGTAATTGTAGAAGTCAATGAAACTGACCAACTTTTTTCAGATCCAAACAAAGATTACACAAAGAAATTATTATTAGCCAATGACTTTTAAATTGAATTATAAAAAGTACTTATATTTAGCCAATATTTATTTAAGGTAAAATATGGAATTAATGTTTCAATGGGTTTTTCAACTTCATTCTTACTGGACTTTATTAACTCTTTCAATAACTATATTTGTAATACTAAATTGCTCTTTTTCTCTTATCATTAAAAAGAACTTTAAAACATTTGATTTAAGACTCTCATTATATGCTTTAATATTTAATCATATTCAACTAATAATTGGATTGATTTTGTATTTCCTTTCTCCTAAATTTTTATGGTGGAATAACGGACTTAAGTCCGTTATTCAAAATCCTGAGTATAGGCTGTATTTAATTGAACATCCTTTAGCTAACTTATTAGGTGTTTTGATTTTAACTCTAGGATGGTCTATTCACAAGAAATCTCCTAAAAGCTCCAAAAAATTTTTACGAATCGGTATGTTTTATTTAGGAGGATTTATTATAATTTCATCAAAAATTCCTTGGGAAAAATGGATATAAAAAAAAACTTTCTAAAAAGAGAGTGCTATGAAAACTAAACTATTTATGAAACTTCTATTATATATTCTCAAATTTATATTGGGGAATTAATTCCCAACTTTTTGTTAATCTTTTATATATGAATAAAAAATATGGTGTACTAGGCGGAGGAAGTTGGGGAACAGCTATTGTGAAAATACTGAGTGAAAATAACAATTTAATTAATTGGTATCTCAGAAATAATGATAATGTAGATTATTTAAAAAAATTTAAAAAAAATCCCAATTATTTACGTTCAGTTATCCTTGATGTTGACAAACTAAATATAAGCTCTTCAGTTAAAGAAGTTGTCGAAAATTCTGATATTATCATATTAGCCATTCCATCACCTTTTTTAGAAAATGAATTAATTAAAGTTAAATCTATATTAAAAAATAAAATTGTTTTTTCAGCTCTTAAAGGTGTTGTTCCAGAGTCTCATTTAATTGTAAGCGAGCATTTAAATAAATTCTATGATATTGCTCTAAGTAAAATTGGGATCATTACTGGACCTTGCCATGCTGAAGAGGTTGCTTTAGAAAAACTTTCATACTTAACTGTAGCTTGTGAATCTGACAAAATTGGAAAAGATATGAAAATGTCTTTAGAATCAAAAAATATCAAAGTAAAGTTGTCTAAAGACACTATGGGAGTGGAATATGCTGCTATGTTAAAAAATGTCTATGCTATTGTAGCGGGAATCGCACACGGTCTTGGCTATGGTGATAATTTTCAAAGTGTATTAATTAGTAATTCTGTTAGGGAGATGAAACGCTTTGTTAATGATATTTATAAGATCAATAGAGATATCAATGACACGGAGTATTTAGGCGATTTATTAGTGACTGCTTACTCTACTTTTAGCAGAAACAGAACTCTTGGGAATATGCTTGGAAAAGGATATTCTTTAAAAGCAGCTATTTCCGAAATGTCTATGATTTCAGAAGGATATTATGCTACTAAAAATGCTTATAATATTGTAAAAGAAGATTCTGAAAAGTTTCCAATTATACATGCTGCTTATGATTCGCTTTACAAGAATATAGGTTTGAAAAAAATATTCGAAAATCTCAGTGAAAAATTAGACTGAATCCTTGAATTGACTTAAGAATCTTACATCATTTTCATATAAAATTCTAATATCCTCAATTTGATACAACAGCATCGCTATTCTTTCTATACCCATTCCAAAAGCAAAGCCTGAATATTCATTTGAATCTATCTTACAATTTTCTAGAACGTTAGGATCAACCATCCCACATCCCATTATTTCTAACCATCCTGTTCCTTTTGTTATTCTATAATCAGTTTCTGAATTTAGTCCCCAATAAATATCTACTTCTGCGCTTGGCTCTGTAAAAGGAAAGTAAGATGGTCTTAATCTTATTTTAGAATTCCCAAAAAGTTCTTTTGAAAAATAAATAAGAGTTTGTTTTAGGTCAGCAAACGAAACATTTTTGTCAATATACAAGCCTTCTACCTGGTGAAAAAAGCAATGAGATCTTGCTGATATATCTTCATTTCTATAAACTCTTCCAGGAGATATAGTTCTTATTGGAGGTTGGTTGTTTTCCATGTGTCTAATCTGAACAGAAGAAGTGTGTGTCCTTAGTAGTAAATCTGGATTTTTATTTATAAAAAAAGTATCCTGCATATCTCTCGCAGGATGATGCTTAGGAAGATTTAAGGCTGTAAAATTATGCCAATCGTCCTCAATTTCGGGTCCTTCAGAAATATTAAATCCTATTTTATAAAAAATATCTATTATTTTATCTCTAATAATGGAAATTGGATGCCTAGATCCTAGATCTAACATTGAAGTTGGTTTAGTTAAATCATCGCTTATTGTAGTTGTTGTTGTTTTAGAATTTAAAGATTTTTTTAAATCTTCTAGTTTCTGAAGTGTTACTTTTTTTAATTCATTTATAGCTAAACCATACTCTTTTTTTTCTGAATCTTTTACTTTTTTAAATTGCGTAAAATAAGAGCTTATGATGCCTTTTTTTCCTAAATATTCTATTCTAAATTTTTCTAGCTCATTTATATCATTAGTGCTAAACCTTAAAGCATCTTTAATTTTTTTTTGTATTTCAGCAATCATAAATAAAAATAAAATTGTTTTTCAAAAGTAATGTTTTTCATCTATTGAATTAATTCTTTTTCTATAAAATAATTAATTACAGCCTCTTTCATTAAAAGAGATTGTTCTCCAGATTTTAAGTTAGGAAGCTTATTAATCACTTTATAATGGGGCCAGCCTTCATTGTCAATATATTCAAATTGATAAAACCCAAAAGGTTCTAAAAGCCTACAAATAGCTATATGCATCAAGTCTAACTTCTGATCTTTATTAAATTTATTGTTTGTTTGACCTAGTTCCTGCACTCCAATTAAATAAATTATGTTCTCCAAATCTATCGGCTGTCCGTCATTAAATTGATTACTTAAAATATCTAAAATTTTAATCCATTTGTTCTTTAATTCATTAGAATTATTCATTGCTCATAATATTCAAAATTCATAATTGACAATATACTTATATTTGCAAAAAAAAAGTATTGAATTACTTAGATATTTTTATTGTTTCTATTTTAGTTTTTGGTTTTTTTAGAGGATTTATAAAAGGCCTTATTATGGAATTATCCTCTTTGTTAGCTATCATTTTAGGAACATATGGTGCTTTAAATTTTTCTGATATCACACTTGATTGGTTTTTGGTAAATTTTTCAAATCAAATAGAAAGTATTGATGAAAATTATTTAAAAATAGCTTCATTTGCTTTTACATTTCTAATAATTATAGTATTAGTTTCTGTAGTTGGAAAAGTGCTTACTAGAGTTATTAAAATGGTTTTTTTAGGCTTAATTAATAAAATTTCAGGAGGTTTATTCGGATCTATTAAATACCTTCTTGTTATGTCTTTTTGTTTTGTTTTCTTTGAGGACTTAAACTCTACTTTATTTTTAGTCGATGAAAAAAATTTGGAGGCAACTCTCTTTTATGAATCAATTATTGAGTTGGGAAATGTTCTATTAAATTTTTTTAATTCAAACAAAGAATCAATTGATTTTTTTAATTGATTTTAATTCAACCCATCCTTTATTTCCATCACTAATTTCAATTAGCCCCCACTCATTTAGTTCTTCTTTTATAATAACCTTTGTGCCTTCATGTAAATTAAAAAGAATTTCACTTCTAAAGTTAGGTTCTGTCCTAAAATCTATTTTCTTTTCAAAAATTATGGCACTAATAGTGTTCTTATTATTCTCAAATCGACTTACACCATTTATAATAAAAAGAATACTAATAATAAAAGATATAGCCGAAAGAGTAAAATAATTTTTTTTTAATCTAGTTTTGGTATTGAAAAAATATAATAGAAATGTTGCTAAAAAAAAATACCAGAACACAAAACCAACTATCAACCATTGCTGCACATTTAAAATTTTTGAGATATTATTCAAAAAATCTGAAACTTGATTTCTAGGTAGCTTTTCTACCTTATCAATTAACATGTTTTGGGAAAAAGCTAAATTATTTAAAATATCTCTATCCTTTGGGTTTAATTTTAAAGCTTTTTCGTAAAAGTATATGCTATTTGCAATATCATTTATTTTGTAATAAGAGTTCCCTAAATTAAAATACAAAGCTTCTGAATGTTCTTTATTTTCAATTATTAATTTAAACTGAACAATTGCCTCGTTATATTTTCCATTGTTATATAAATCTATCCCATTACTGAAATACTCATTATTATTAGTTTGTGAAAAAACTAATCCTGAAAAAATCAAATAAATTATTACAACAATTTTTTTCATCCTTAAATTTGTTTGTCAATTTCTGAAATTACCTTCACTGCATTTTCATAATCATTATTAATTGCAACATTTGATGCTGGTGTATATCTAGCGTATTCGCAGTTTTCTATTAATATAATGAACAACCCTATTGATTCTGTTTGAATATTTTTATTTGCCAATAAACTTTTAATTTTTTCTTTACTATAGTCTGATGTTTCAATTAAAAGTTTAGATTTTAAAAAATTATGTAAGGCTTTTTCTAGTGCTACATAAAAAACATCTTTCCTTTGTAAATTTATTTTTGCTTCTGATAAATATTTTTTAGCTAATTTATTAGCTCTTCTTGATTTATAACCTTTTATATCAGAATCTGAAGCTTTTTTAGATTTGAAAAATCCAACTAGTATAAATATAATTATCACAGGCAAAAAAAGAAGCAAGTAAAACACAGTTGAATAAATAAAATTTCGCGTCTCTAATTTGATCAACCCTGGTTTAATTTTTATAAATCTAAATTGATTTATAGTATTCGAAATATTATTAGTATTATTTAACGACTCTTTAGCTTCATTATTATTAGAGTAAGAAGAAGGTCCTTCTAAAACATTTATAATTATTTCTTTAGAAAAAATAGAATTATATTTTTTTATTTTAGGATCAAAATAAACAAACTCGATAGATGAAATTGGGTATTTTCCTTTAAATTGTGGTACTAATGTATAGGTGTCTGAAATATCTCCTGACATTCCTCTTAAATTAGTTTTTACATTTTCTTTATGCTCAGGTTCATACTTTTCAAGTGAGCTTGGAACTGATAAAGCAGGAACTGAAAATAATTTTAAATTTCCTGAGCCTTTAACTTTAATTGTTGCTTGTAATGATTCTGAAGCATTTAGCTCAGTTTTTGAAGATGATAATTCAATTTCAAAAACTCCAACTGCACCACTAAAGTTAGTAGGAGCATCTTTAGGTAAAGACTTCACGTTAATAACCCTATTGCCAGCGGCAACAGTTTTAGGGATCTGAGTATAAATTCTATTTCCAAAAAAATCTCTTTTACTTGTTGGCAAATCAACTGAAACATCTAAAGAAAGAGGCTTAATATTTAATTTTCCGACTTTTTGAGGGTAAAGAACCGTTTTTTTCCAAATGACATAATTATAACTATCTCCCTTATATGATCCTCTTTCAATTTGAAGCCTTGGTATTTTTATGTTATTAGACCAAAAATCAACATATTCAGGACTATCAATTTCCCCTACGTTAGTAACATTAATTTGAGGGCTGAAATAGAGTTTATATACAACCGTAATACCTTCGTTTAAATAAGGTCTAGTGTTAGAAATTTCAGCTACTAAATGTAAGCTTTCATTAACCTGGTAGTCCGAATTATTTGGATCATTATTAATCTTAACTGATTCGCTAACTATGACCTTGACTGACATGCTTTTATAAAGCTGATCATCTATTTCTATAGTAGCTTGCCCGATGGATAAAGATCCTTTTTTTAAAGGAGATAAAAAATAAGAATATACCTTTGAAAAAGATCTTTTCCCATTTATCCAGGAATTACTTACTGATTGTTGTGGTCCACCAACAATTCTAAAATCATCAAAAGCTGGAGGTGAAAAATTATCTCCATCTATATTCATTTTAAAATCTACCCTAAGAGTTTCATTTATTCCTAAGTTTTTTTTGCTAGCTATAGCCTCAAAACGAACCCCTTGATCTTGGGCTTGAATATCATAGAATATTGTTGAAATAAATAACAGTAAAAGAGCGGTGTTTATTCTCATAATTTTATTTACCAGTCTTTTTTGTTTTTTATAGGGTTCCCCTTGATTTTATTCTTGTTCACTTTTTCCTGAACTTTCTTTTCTTGATTATCCATTGCTTTTAATAAGTTTTTAAGTTGCTCTGGGGATATTTTGTTTTGTTGTGGCTTATTTTTTTTATCATCTTTTTTGTCGTCCTTCTTGTCATCTTTCTTGTTATCTTTCTTGTCGTCCTTCTTGTCGTCCTTCTTGTCGTCCTTCTTATCGTCCTTCTTATCGTCCTTCTTGTCATCTTTCTTGTCGTCCTTCTTGTTATCTTTCTTGTCGTCTTTCTTGTCGTCTTTCTTGTCGTCTTTCTTCTTTTTTTCTTCATTTTTTAACAACTCTTTTGCTAAAACATAGTTATACCTTGTTTCGTCATCATTAGGATTGTTAAGTAAAGCGTTTTTGAAAGAATTCACAGCATTTTGGTAATCCTTGTTTTGCATGTACACATTTCCCAAATTATGAAATGCTTTGTGACGTTCTTGTCTTGTATTGGCTTTTTTAATTGAAAATTTGTATTGACTAGCTGCTTCTTGATTTAATTTTCCTTTGTAAAATGAGTTAGCCAAATTATATGACGCTATATTATTTAATGAATCAACTGAAATCGCTTTTCTATAAAATGCTTCTGCATCAATTAAATTACTCTCAACATACTCTAAATTTCCGTCTAATGTCATATTGTTTGATTTTTTATTCAAAGGAGAATTCTGAGAGAAAATCTTTAAAGACACCAAAACAAAGAAAATTAATTTATATGTTTTATTCATTAAATAAATTTAATTTTTTAACCCAAAATGTTTTCTTTTCAAAAACAAACAATTCTAAACTTATAAAAATTAAAGCAATTGCTATAAACCACTGAAATTGATCTTTATAAGCAACAAATTGCTTAGACTCAAATTCCTGTTTATCCATTTCTTTTAACTTCTCAATTATAGTTTCAACTACTTCTTCTGTATTTACTCCTTCTATATAAACACCACTAGTTGAATTAGCCAACCTTTCTAATAGCTCAGGAATAAGTTTAGTAATCACTACTTCCCCTTCAGAGTCTTTTTTATAAGATTGTACTATGTTATTTGATTTAATTGGAATAGGAGCTCCTTTAGCTGTTCCTAATCCTATTGTAAAAATAGTAATTCCAGTATCTTCAACTATCTCTGAAATATTTTGATTCTCAAATTCATGATCTTCTCCATCAGAAAGTATACATAAAACTCTATTTGTTTGATTTTCATCGTCATAATAGTCTTTAGCTAATTTGATCGATTCTAAAATTGCTGTGCCTTGAGAAGATAACATTTCGGTATTTAAACTTTGTAAAAACATTTTTGCTGTAGAATAATCATTAGTAATTGGCAATATTGGTAAAGCTGAAGCTGCATATGCAATAACCCCAACTCTATCCGAATTTAATTCATTGATTATTTGAGACACCAACCTTTTTGCTTTTTCTAACCTATTAGGAGCAACGTCTTCAGCTAACATGCTTTTAGATACGTCTATGGCAAACACAATATCTACTCCTTCTCTTTTTACTGTTTTAAGCTGAGTCCCAATTTTAGGATTAACTAAGCTTATAGAAATAAATAGAAAAAAAAGTATTAAAAAAATTAATTTTAATTTGGGTTTAAAAGAAGAAATGTTTGGACTTAAAATTTCTAATAATTTTTTAGAAATATGTTTATTTTGAACACTGCTTTTCCATCTATTAAGAAATAAAAACCCCATTAAAACAATTGGGATTACCAGTGTAAGATAAAAATATATGGTCTCTTCTAATTGATACATTTATATAAAACTTTTAAATAAAGTTGATCTGAGCAACCACTCAATAAAAATAAGTACAAAAGAAATTATCACAAATATCCTATACTTTTCTTTAGCGTTAGTATATTTAAATTCTTCTACTTCAGTTTTTTCAAGTTTGTTAATTTCTTCGTAAATATCTTTAAGTCTTTTGTTGTCAGTAGCTCTAAAATATAATCCTCCTGTTTTTTTTGCAATAGATTCTAATAATTTCTCATCAATTTCAACTTTTGTTAACCCAAACCTAAACGTGCCATTTGGATTAATAGCGATAGGAGCTAAAGCATTCCCATTAGTCCCTAAGCCTATAGTGTAAGTTTTTATTTCATAAGATAGAGCTAAATCTGCTGCTGTATTTGGATCAATAAACCCTGAGTTGTTAACGCCATCTGTTAGTAAAATAACTACTTTGCTTTTAGCCTTACTATTTTTAAGTCTATTAACTGCTGTGGCTAAGCCCATGCCAATCGCCGTTCCATCTTCTATTACCCCATCAAATTTAATTTCATCAAGCGATTTAATTATTATTGATTTATCAGACGTCACTGGAGTTTTTGTATAACTTTCTCCAGCATAAACTACTAGCCCAATTCGATCGTTAGTTCTGTCGTTTATAAATTCTTTCGCCACTTCTTTTAGTGCATCTAATCTATTAGGACTCAGATCTTGTGCTAACATGCTAGAAGACACGTCTACTGCTATCACTATATCAATTCCTTTACTTGTTTTTGTTTGAGTAGAAACGTCAACTATTTGTGGTCTAGACAGCCCTAGAATCAACATCGAGATTGCTAAATATCTAAAAATATCTAAAATTGGATAAATTTTAATCTTTAAAGATTTCAAGTCAAACTCTTTTATTGAAGATATTTTAAGTTTAGATGTTTTCTTTTTTGAAATTTTAATATTTACAAAAACTAATCCAGGCAACAATATTAATAGCCAAAGAAATTCCGGATTATAAAAAGTTATTTCTTGTAACATATTATTGATCTTCAAATTTTATTGATTCTTCTACTTTTCTTGAAATTTGTTTTGCGAAATTATTATTTCTATCGAATACAATTTGAACATTTTGAGCCCCTCCTTTTTCATTAAATGTGATACTTGAATACTCTTTTTTAATTTGAAACCCTGTGTTTGCTAAATAATCAAAAGATCCTAAAAACTTTATTGCAGATAAGCCGTTATCTAAATAAAATTCTTCTTGCTTTGTCAAAATGTTTTCTGCCCCGCTCTCTTTTAATGAGGCAATTAAATTATCCATTAACTGTTGTGGGTCACTCTTTTTTTCTTTATCGCTTGGCTTTATATTTATTACAATATTAACTGAGCTACTTAAAGAGCCCCATTCAAATTTTTGATTTTCTGCTTCTAATCCACGAATTAGTACATCTGGGGAAGAAATAGTAATAGGAAAAGCGCCATAAGTACTGACTGTCCAGTCTTGTGTTAATAATTTTTTTGTTGGATTTCCTATAACTTTATCTATTACGCTTTGCCTCCCAAAAATCATTATTGAAAAAATTAATGTTAATAAAATAATCCCTGAGCTTATTCCAAAAAAGAGTTTTAAAAGTTTATTCTTTTTTTGTTTTTTAAGATTTTCTAAATATTCTTGGTTTTTTAATAGTTCTTCTTGTGTTGGTTTTGGGATTGCCTCTTTAGTATCTAATAACACATTTTCTAATACTTTTTTGTCTGAAAAAGCTGTTTCATTCCCTGGATTTGATTTAGCAAATTTCACTAAATCTGCCGTTTTAAGTACGCCTTTAAAATTATTAATCGTTTCATTGGACAATGAAAGTTTTCCCGCATCTTTTAATAACTCTAATTTATTTATTAACTCATCCGTAGTGCTTTCTAGTGCATCTAAACTAACCTCTTCTTCTAAATAATTTTTTACAATTTCAGTTAATTTGGAATAATATAACTTATAATCTAATTGTTCTTTTAAATTACTTGATTCTAAAAGCTGTAATGCATTTATAGCCTTTTCCAATGGAGGTTGTGGTTTTTCGCTTTTTAATTTTGAATTTAGAATTCGTTTATATGATTTCCATATTAAAATAAATACTAAAATAATAACGCCAATCATTACATAATTTTTCCACCATCCTTCATTATTTTTATTTACCTCTATAATGTTTTTAATGTCAAAAAAAAATTTGCTAACAGTGTCGACCTTTACGTTTAAAACATCAATCAAAATTGAATCTGAATAAAACAAAATTTCATCAACAATTACTTTTGGAGATTTTAAAGAAAATGTTCCTGGATCAAAACTTGTTAATGAAAAGTTTTTTTTAATATTGAATTTATTTTCAAACCTTACAGTGTCCCATTCTTCTTCTTGAATAATTTCGAAGGGTGCAAGAAATTTACTAGATTCCAAAGTAACCAAAGTCAATGTATCTATAACAAGGCTTAATTCATAATTTATTTGTTCCCCTACTTTAATTGCTGTTGTGTCAACTTTAGATGATACAATGGGCAAGTCCTGTGAGAATAGATTAACATTAACACAAGTTAGTATGATAATAAACAGTTTTATTTTATCCACGTTTTTTAAAATAACTTAATAATTTTTTAACATAACTTTCGTCTGTTCTACAAGTCAATGTCCCCGCTCCATTCTTAGTGAATAATTCGTTAATTTTTTTAAAAATTAACGAATTAGATTTTTCATATTTTTTCCTTATTTCTAAAGAAGATGTATCCACAAGTCTAATTTCTTCTGTTTCCTGATCAAACATTGACACCAATCCTAAATTTGGTATAGTTTCTTCAAGTTTATCATAAATTCTAATTCCTGTTACATCGTGTTTTTTTGCAGTAATCCTTAATGTTTTTTCAAAATCAGGTGAAATAAAATCAGATAAAATAAATGCAATAGATTTCTTTTTAAGTACACTAATTAAAAATTGTAGAGCAACTCCAATATCTGTTTTTTTACTTTTAGGTTTAAACTCAATTAACTCTCTGATAATTCTCAATACATGTGTTTTACCCTTTTTAGGAGGTATATAAAGTTCTATTTGATCACTAAAAAGTATAAGCCCAACCTTATCATTGTTTTGAAGTGCTGAAAAAGCTAAGGTTGCTGAAATTTCAGTTATTATATTCTTTTTTAATGCATTATCAGAGCCAAAAAGTTCTGATCCACTAACATCAACAATCAACATTAAGGTTAACTCTCTTTCTTCTTCAAAAACTTTAACAAATGGCTCATTATATCTAGCGGTCACATTCCAATCTATTGCTCTAACATCATCTCCAAATTGATAATTTCTCACTTCGCTAAAAGTCATGCCCCTCCCTTTAAAAGCACTGTGATATTCTCCTCCAAAAATATTATTGCTTAATCTTCTGGTTTTTATTTCAATTTTTCTTACTTTTTTTAAGAGTTCCTTTGTTTCCACTGGATAGAATTAATTAACTTTTTTGAAAAACTACTCATTGAAATTTCCTCTAAGGAACCTCAACTTGATTAACAATTTTATTTATAATGTCTTCCGAAGTAATGTTTTCGGCCTCAGCTTCATAGGTTAGACCTATTCTATGTCTTAAAACATCATGAATTACAGCCCTAACATCTTCTGGAATAACATAACCCCTTCTTCTGATAAAAGCATAACAACGAGAAGCACTTGCTAAATTAATACTTCCTCTAGGAGAAGCTCCAAAGTTGATTAGTGGCTGAAGCTCTTTTAAACCATATTTTTCAGGGTATCTTGTAGCAAACACTAAATTTAAAATATATTTTTCAATTTTTTCATCCATATAAACCATTCTTACAGATTCTTGAGCCTTAATAATTTCTTTAATAGTAACTACAGGTTTAATTTCGCCAAAACTATTATTAATATTAGCTCTTACAATTTGCTGTTCATCCTCAATATTAGGATAGTCTATAATGGTTTTCAACATAAACCTGTCAACTTGAGCTTCTGGAAGAGGGTATGTTCCCTCTTGCTCAACTGGGTTCTGAGTTGCCATAACAAGAAATGGAGGTGGAAGTTTAAAAGTAGTGTCTCCAATGGTAACCTGTTTTTCTTGCATAGATTCTAAAAGAGCTGATTGTACTTTAGCCGGCGCCCGGTTAATTTCATCAGCTAATACAAAATTTGCAAAAATAGGGCCTTTTTTAATTGAAAAGTCATTTTCTTTCATATTGTAAATCATAGTCCCAACAACATCAGCAGGAAGTAAATCTGGAGTAAATTGAATACGGCTAAAACTCCCTTTAACAGCTTTACTTAGTGAGTTTATCGCTAACGTTTTGGCAAGGCCAGGAACTCCTTCTAAAAGAATATGGCCTTGACCTAGAAGACCAATCAAAAGCCTTTCTATCATGTGTTTTTGACCCACTATAACTTTATTAATCTCTAGCTCTAAAAGATCTATAAACGCACTTTCTTTTTGAATTTTTTCATTGATTTTTTTAATATCAACATTTTTATTGTTCTCCATTTAAATAAATTTATATTGTAAAATTACTCATTAAACTAAGGGGGTGCAATTTGAATAAAAAAAATCATTCCAATTGTTAATAATTGGTTAAATATTAGAAGAAACTTATTAAGATTTTGTTAAAATTTTAATTATTTCCTTAGGGACTAAGTGATCAATTGGTTTGTTTTCCAAAATTTTCTTTCTGATTTTTGTTGATGAGATGTCCATTACGGGAGCGCTATACAACTTTACATTTGGATGATTTAAAAGTGAATTTGTCAAACTTGAAACGTTGTCTCTTGGATAAACACAAACTTGAAGTTTTAAAATATTTTGATGATTTTTCCATAAATGCAAAGAGTTTAAATTGTCTTCTCCTAAAAGAATAAAAAATTTAGCATTAGCATTCCTTTCCACTAAATAATTCAATGTGTCGGCAGTATAATTTGGTCTGGGCAAATTAAATTCAATGTCTAAACATTTTATTTTGTCATTAAAATCACAATAACGAGTAACTATTTCTAGCCTTGTGTTTGCATCAGAAATATTTTTTTGATTTTTAAAAGGATTTTCTGGTGTAACTACTAACCAAAGCTCCTCTAAATTAAGCTCAGATATGAAATAGTTAATAATTGCAACATGTCCATTATGCAAGGGGTCAAAAGTGCCAAAAAATAAACCTATACGATTCATTGATTATTTAAAAATTGATGTACAATTTGGATGGATTTATCTTTTGCAACATTTAGATCGTCATTAACGATAATAATATCAAAACTGTTTTCCTTTTGTAGTTCTTTTTTTGCCTTTTCCAACCTAATTTTAATCGAATGATCGGTGTCTTTTGCTCTTGATTTTAACCTTGTTTCTAATTCATCAATGCTTGGGGGCTTAACAAATACTGACAAGGCGTTTTCTTTAAATAAATTTTTAAGTTTTATTCCTCCTTCTACATCAATATCAAAGATTACATTATGATTGCTTAAAAGTTTATTTAATTCTTTTTTAAAAGTTCCATAATAAGTCCCTTCATACACTTCTTCATATTCTAACATCTCTCCCTGCTTTATGCATTTTTCAAATTTATCTTTTGAAATATAAAAATAATCTAACCCTTCCTTTTCACCTTCTCTTTTCTTTCTTGTGGTTGCAGAAATTGAAAAGCAAAGATTCAATTTACTATTCTTAATTAAACTTTTTACTAAAGTAGTTTTTCCGCTTCCGGATGGCGCTGAAAAAATTATACACTTCCCCTTTTTAATCATAACACATTAAGTAATTGCTCTTTAATTTTTTCTAAATCATTCTTCATTTCAACAACAGTTTGTTGCATTAATAAATGATTTGATTTTGAACCAATAGTATTAATTTCTCTTCCTATTTCTTGGCCTACAAATGCTAGTTTTTTCCCTTTTTCAACTGTTGACTCATCAATGATTTTTTTAAAAAAAACAACATGGTTTCCAAGCCTAATTATCTCCTCGTTAATATCATATTTTTCTAAATAATATATCAGCTCTTGTTCAAATCTGTTTTTATCAAATTCGATTTTAAGTTCTTCTAAGCTTTGTTTTATCTTTTTCTTTATAGTTTCTATTCTTTCTGGTGAATAAATTTTAATTTTTTCTAATTTATTTTCAATAGAATTTAAATTATTTAATAAATCTAACTCCATTGATTTTCCTTCTTGAATTCTAAAATCAATTAATTCTTTAATTGCGTTTTTAATTAGTTCTTTTACGTTATCAGCAAACTTCTCATCAAGATTAGAGCGGTTATTTTCGATAGAATTTGGAAGGTTAATTGCAATTTTTAAAAATTCTGTGCCAATCCCAGATGTTATCTTTTGTAAATCTTTAATGTAAGATTTAATTACATCATGGTTTAAATTAGAACTAAAATTATTTTCTGAAATTTTAAA
>TARA_B110000881_G_scaffold8114_1_pt1 | contig 15199 bp, 18 predicted proteins | sample TARA_B110000881 | Tara Oceans TARA_B110000881 (sample SAMEA4398150) | marine metagenome | biome: Polar Biome; feature: [MES] marine water layer (ENVO:01000295) within the mesopelagic zone...; material: water (ENVO:00002006), including particulate matter (ENVO:01000060) such as......
AATCTAGTAGTATTATTTCATGGAAATGAATATTTTACCTACTATGGACATAATGCTTCAATAGAAGCTAAGCTTCATGAGTTTGTAAATATTGGAGATACAATTGCAAGATCTGGTAATACGGGTGAAAGTTCTGGGCCTCATTTACATTTTGAAATATGGAAAAATGGCGAGGCTATTAATCCTTTAACGTATTTTCCAAATTATAATAAATTAAACATGAGTGTAGAATAATATGGCTAGAAATGAAAATAAAGACGTACATACTATGATTGGCGCAGATGCGATAATTCAAGGAAATATTAGTTGTAATGATGGAATTGCAGTTTATGGCAAAATATTTGGAGATATAACTTCTGAAGGTCCAGTTCGAATAGCTCAAGGTGGCGAAGTCCATGGAAATATTCAAGCAAGTGATTCTAATATTGGAGGTACCGTTACCGGGAATGTTAGAGTAGAAAAGAGAGCCGTACTTGGGTCACAATCAAATTTAAAAGGTGATTTAATTTATCGGACTTTAGTTATTGAAGAAGGTGCCCAGTTTCAAGGACATTGTGTTTTGGCAGGCAATGAATCATCAGAAATAATAAAAACTCCTGAAAAGGTTGCTCGAGATATTGAATCTGATCAACATGATTGATGAATCAGAGAATTCTTTAGTTCAATCTTTAAAACAATTTCAACGATTTGTACGTAAATCTGGCCCCTCTGCCTCAGCTGCATACACGCTTTTAGCTTCTGTATTATTCTTAGGAGGGTCAGGTCTTTATGCTGATTATTATTTTAATTCGTCTCCATTTTTTATTTTAATTGGTTTATCGCTTGGATTAATTATTGGTTTTTATGGATTAGCGAAATCGGTTTTTAAAAAATGAAAACAATCTTTTATTTTTTTTTAATAGGGATAGGCATTTTTGGATTATCAGCAGGAATTAATCCTGAATATATTACGGAATTATTTTGGGGTATCTTGTTACCATGGCTAGTTGTTTTAGTTGAATTATTTTTTATTTATAAAGCAAAAGAAAAAAAATCTGAATTAACGACAAAAGTTCTTTTAACAGGTTTTGTAAGTAAGATGGTTATCTTTGCTATTTATTTATCTGTAATTATTTACTTTTATTATTTTGCTCCATTACCTTTTATTCTTAGTTTTTCAGGCTCATTTATAGTGTTTCATACGCTAGAAGCAATAGTATTAAAATCACTTTTTGAATCTTAAAAAAAATATTAGAAGAAAATAATGATCTTAAGCGGTGAAAAATCAACTGGGTCGAGTGTAATGGATCAAGTTGGTGAAAATATTATTCATCACGTTTCTAATTCAGACATTAAGCATCCAATAATGCATTTACCGCATTTATTTGGTGTTGATATGTCCGTAACAAAACATGTCTTAATGTTATGGATTGTTGCTCTTTTGGTTTCTTTTACAATTATAATTCCAGTCCGTGCATATTTAAAACAAAATAATTTTATACCAAGTGGAATGGCTAATGCGATAGAATCAATAACACAATTTATACGTGATTCAATTGTTGCTCCTAATGTTGGCCCAAAATGGGTAAATACATGGACACCGCTTATGTTAACCTTTTTCTTTTTCATCTTATTTGCGAATGGTATTGGAATGATTCCAATCTTTGATGTTTTAGGTGTTGTTAATCGTTTTGTTTTAAATGTTCCTTATGAAGCTGATCATAATTTTATTAATGGTTTACTACATGGAGGCGTGACTGCAACTGGAAACTTTAATGTTACTGCAGCATTAGCAATTATTACATTTTTTAGTATAATGATAGCAGGAACAAAAGCTCACGGATTTATTAATCATTGGAGGAACTTAGTCCCTTCCGGATTAGCATGGCCGATTTATATAATTTTGATTCCCATTGAATTAATGGGTTTATTAGTTAAGCCTTTTGCTTTAACAATGCGATTGGCTGCAAATATGACAGGTGGTCATATTGCTTTACTTGCACTTTTATCACTTATGGCAATTTTTGCCGAAATGTTTCATTCAGCTGCAGCTGGAATTGGTGTTGCACTTATATCAATACCAATGGCTGTCGCTATTTCAGGATTAGAGATCATTGTTGTCATTGTTCAGGCATATGTTTTTACACTGCTTACTGCAGTATTTGTCGGAATGGCAATTAATGTTCATCATTAAAATAATAAAGAGGTAATAATAAAATGGAAGCAACTATATTTATGCCAATAGGTTTTGGTTTGATAGTAATCGGTGCTAGTCTAGGTATTGGAAAATTCGCTTCTGCTGCTGCAGAAAGTATAGCCCGTCAGCCTGAAGCTGCTGATAAAATTACGGGTGCTATAAACCTGCCTCTATTCCTTCTTGAAGGAGTAGCAATTTTGGCTGAGGTTTTTACATTTTTAATGCTAATACTTTAAATAAATAAATTCATTTAATCAATATAGAAGTTTGAGAGAAAAAAATGGATTCATTAGTTAAACTTGACCCAGGTCTTTTTGTCTGGACTATAATCACGTTCTTAGGACTTTTCATTGTATTAGCAAAATACGCTTGGAAACCACTAATGAAGATGCTGGATGACCGTGAGAATATGATTAGAAGTTCACTTGAAGATGCTAAGAAAGCAAAGTTAGAGTTAGAAGGTCTTAATCAAGAATGTGAAGCGATAACCGCAAAAGCACGATCGGAAGCACAATCAATCTTAGCTGATAGTAAATCTGCTGCTGAAAAAGTAAAAGAAGATACTATCGCAAAGGCAAAAGAACAGGCAATAAAGATTAGTGATGATGCTAAGAAACAGATTCAAATTGAAAAAGATAAAGCTATTATTGATATTAAGCAGGAAGTCGTAAACCTTACGCTTTTGGTTGCAGAAAAGCTTATCTCTAAGAATCTTAATGATGCTGACAATAAATCACTGATTGAAGAATCATTGAAAAAAGTAAAGTCATATGAAGCTTGAGTCTAGATCAAAACAATATGCTGAAGCTCTTTTTAATGTTGCTAATCAGTCCAATTCAGAAAAAGCTGTTAGAGATTCATTAGCATTGGTTAATAGTGCTATAAAAGCTTCTCCAGAGTTTCGAGCTTTTTTATTTTCTAAAAGAATAACTGAGGTTCAGAAAGCTAGAGCTGTTAAAGAAGCACTTGGAGTCAAGTGTCATCCAATTGTATCAGAGTTTATAGGTTTAGTAACCGATCAAAACTTAGTTAAGCTTTTTTCTTTAATTGAAAAATCATTCATTAAGATTTTTGAGCACAAATTAAATTATCTTTCGGTGATAGCTTATTTATCATCTGAATTATCAGAAAAAGAATCTGCAGGACTAAAAGAATCATTAGAATCAGCATTAGGAAGACCAATGGACTTTAGTGTGAAAGTTGACCCTAATTTGATTGGTGGTATAAAACTTCGTGTTGGAAACAAATTTATGGACGCATCGATTCAAAATCAATTGGAGAATATGCGCCAATCATTATTAAAAGCATAGAATGTTAAAAGGAAATCATGGATATCAAAACGGATAATATAGCAAACCTACTTAAAGAACAGATTGCAAAGTTTGATTTGTCAGTTGATGTGTCTGAGGTAGGTGAAGTGATTGAAGTAGGTGATGGTGTGGCTCGTGTAAGTGGTCTAGAAAATGTTATGAGCTCAGAGCTTGTTGAATTACCAAATGGTGTATTTGGCATGGCATTAAACTTAGAAGATGATAATGTTGGATTAGTTCTATTTGGTCAAACTAGCCTTGTTAAAGAAGGTGATTTAGCTAAAAGGACAGGACATGTAGTTGAAGTTCCAGTTGGTGAAGAAATGCTTGGTAGAGTAGTAAATCCATTAGGTCAGCCTATTGACGGTAAAGGCCCAATTGAGACTAAAGAACATTTAGCTATAGAACGAAAAGCGCTTGGTGTAATGGCCCGTTCTCCAGTGAATCAACCTCTTCAAACTGGAATTAAAGCTGTGGATAGTATGATACCAATTGGTAGAGGTCAGCGAGAATTAATTATTGGTGATCGTCAAACTGGAAAGACCGCAGTCGCTATTGATGCTATTATTAATCAAAAATATACTCATGAAACAGATGAACCAGTTTATTGCATTTATGTAGCTATTGGACAAAAAGCTTCTACGGTAGCAGCTATAGTTGCCGAATTAGAGGCCAATGGTGCTATGGAGTATACCACAGTTGTTACTGCTAATGCCTCTGATGCCGCTCCTCTTCAATATATTGCACCCTACTCTGGTTGTGCTATGGGTGAATACTTTAGAGATAATGGCAAGCATGGGTTAATCGTATATGATGATCTTTCAAAACAAGCAGTGGCATATAGACAAATGTCTTTAGTTCTTAGAAGACCGCCTGGTCGTGAAGCCTTTCCTGGAGATGTTTTTTATCTTCATAGTCGCTTATTAGAAAGAGCTTCTAAATTGTCTTCTGAATTAGGTGGTGGTTCTTTAACTGCACTACCTATAATTGAAACACAAGAAGGTGATGTTTCTGCATATATACCTACAAATGTTATTTCAATTACAGACGGACAAATATATTTAGAAAAAAATATTTTTAATTCGGGCGTTAGACCTGCAATTGATGTTGGAATTTCAGTTTCTCGTGTTGGAGGTAACGCTCAAATTAAAGCGATGAAAAGTGTAGCTGGAACTTTACGTCTAGATTTAGCACAGTACCGTGAATTAGAAGCTTTTGCAAAGTTTGGTTCTGATCTTGATAAGAACACTCAAGCTCAACTTACACGTGGTGAGCGGATGGTTGAAATTCTTAAACAAGGTCAATATGAACCAATGAAAGTTGAAAATCAAGTTGCTGTTATCTTTGCTGTTTCAAAAGGCTATCTAGATGCGATCCCTGTTCAAAAAGTATCAGAATATGAATCAGGTTTATTTGATTACCTTGAGGCAAATAATAAAAAAGATTTAGAATCTCTAGTAGCAGAAGGTGCTATTTCTGATGAATTGAGCAAAAACCTTGAAAAATCTATTTCAGATTTCACTAAAGGGTTCTCAGCATAAAAGATGGCTAATCTTAAAGATATTAGAGATCGTATAAAGTCTGTTAAAAGTATCCAAAAAGTAACTAAAGCTATGAAAATGGTTGCGGCAGCTAAAATGAGACGAGCACAACAGAACATGGAGAAAGCACGACCTTATTCTAGAAGTTTATCTGAAATTATTGAGCATTTACTGCCTGAAACTGATCGTGAATTATTACCATTACTAGAAGTAAGAGAAGTTAATCGTATAGCCTATGTTGTGGTCACATCTGATAAGGGGCTTGCAGGTTCTTTTAATAGTTCAGCTTTGAGAAAAGCCCAAAATGAGATTGATGAATTTGGAAGAGAAAAAGTTGATATATTTTGTATTGGTAAAAAAGCTAGAGATTATTTTAAACCTCGTAAATATAATATTATTGAATCATATATCGATTTTTGGAGTGATTTAAATTTTAATAATGCAGTAAATATTGGGAATAGTATTACTAATCACTTCATTTCTGGTAAAGTAGATGAAATACATGTAGTATTTAATGAGTTTGTAAATGTTGCAACACAAAGGGCTTTAACAGAAAAATTTGCTCCTTTGGAAGTTGAATCTAATAAAGACAAAATTTCAGATAGACTTTACGAGCCATCAAAAGATGAGATAGTGAAATCATTAGTACCAAGACATTTAAATGTTCAAATGTGGAAATATTTATTAGAATCATATGCAAGTGAACAAGCTGCGAGAATGGTAGCAATGGAAAATGCGACGAGTAATTCGGAAGATATGATTAAAGATTTACAATTAGAATTTAACAAAGCTCGCCAAGCTACGATTACTACGGAAATGTTAGAAATCGTTAGTGGTGCTGAAGCGCTTAAAGGATAAGGGAAGCCAATATGTCTAAAAAGACGGGTAAAATTTCTCAAATAATGGGTGCTGTGGTTGATGTAGTTTTTGATGATGGCCGCCTTCCAGAGATTTTAAATGCACTTGATGTTGAACGATCTGAAGAAGAGACACTAGTATTAGAAGTCGCACAACATTTAGGCGAAAATATTGTACGTACAGTTGCAATGGATTCTACGGATGGTTTAACACGTGGTGTTAAAGTTGTTGATTCAGGGATCCCTATTTCAGTGCCAGTTGGTCAAGAAACTTTAGGACGCCTTTTTGACGTACTTGGAAATACAATTGATGGTAAAGGTGATGTAGGTACTGATAAGAGATACCCAATTCACCGTTCACCACCAAGACATGAAGACCTCGCAACTTCTACTGAGATATTAGTTACAGGTATTAAAGTTGTCGACCTTATGGAGCCCTACACAAAAGGTGGGAAAACTGGATTATTTGGAGGTGCTGGAGTTGGTAAAACTGTTTTAATACAGGAATTAATAAGAAATATTGCTACAGAACATGGTGGTTATTCTGTTTTTGCGGGTGTGGGAGAAAGAACTCGAGAAGGTAATGATTTATATAATGAAATGACTGAATCTGGTGTAATTAATAAAACAACTATGGTCTTTGGACAAATGAATGAGCCTCCTGGTGCACGTTTGCGAGTAGCTTTAAGTGGATTAGCTATGGCAGAATTTTTCCGTGATGAAGAAGGACGAGATGTTTTACTTTTTGTTGATAATATTTTTAGATTTACACAAGCTGGTTCAGAGGTCTCTGCTTTATTAGGTCGTATGCCTTCAGCCGTTGGATATCAACCTACACTATCAACCGAAATGGGAGATCTTCAAGAAAGAATTACTTCTACAAAGAAAGGATCTATTACATCAGTCCAAGCTGTTTATGTTCCAGCAGATGACTTAACAGACCCTGCTCCTGCAACAGCATTTGCGCATCTAGATGCAACTTCAGTTTTAGAAAGAAAAATTGCTGAATTAGGAATCTATCCAGCTGTAGATCCATTGGCATCGACTTCAAGAATTCTCGATCCTAGAATAATAGGAGATCGTCATTATAAGATAGCTCGTGAGGTCCAAGGTGTTCTACAAAAATATAAAGATCTTCAAGATATTATAGCTATTCTAGGGATGGATGAGCTTTCTGATGAAGATAAACAGATAGTTTCTAGGGCTCGTAAAATCCAGAAATTTTTCTCACAACCATTCTTTGTAGCAGAACAATTCACTGGTACTCCAGGACGTTATGTTGAACTCGAAGATACAATATCTGGGTTTGAAGGTATTTTAAAAGGAGAAGCAGATGATGTACCTGAAAATGCTTTTGCATATGTTGGCTCTTTAGATGAGGCCTTTGATAAAGCTAAAAAAGAAGCTGTATAATAAAACTAATGACTAATTTTAAACTTGAAATTGTTACGCCTACGGAAATTAATGAAATTGAAAATGTTTCTTATGTTCGATGTCCTGGCTCTGATGGGTCATTTGGTGTTATGAAGGATCATACAGATGCAGTAATTGAATTAGGTGTAGGAGAAATTAAAATTACAAAAGCTGGTAAAGATTCTTATTATGCCACTAGTGGAGGATATGCTGAAATTTCAAGAGAAAAGGTCCAACTTTTATTAGAGACTTTTGAATCATCAAAAAATATTAATTTAGATAGAGCAAAATCATCTATTGAACGATCTAAGGATAGAATCTCAAATAAGAGAAATGATGATATGAATAGAGCTGAATTATCTCTTATAAAAGCTTTGAATAGATTAAAGGTTTCATATCGTTAAATATATTTAATATAATGAGATTATTAAGAAACTCCGCTTAGGCGGAGTTTTTTTTATATAGATTAAAACCTAATATTTATAGTAAAAAAAGTATAACATGATGTCTATAGAAATTTTAGTAGGTAAATATATGAGAGCCACAGTTGCCATAGGAGTTGGTGTATTACTTACACTAAGAAATAAAAAGAAGAAAATTTTATAATAATGAACATAAGAACACATACTTGTGGTGAGCTTAATATTAATAGTATTAAAAAAACTGTTGTACTAAATGGTTGGGTGAACACAATTAGATTACATGGTCAAGTCATTTTTGTAGATTTAAGAGACAGATATGGTAAAACGCAAATTGTTTTTAACTCTGAAGGTTATTTGGAAGATTTTGAGCAAGTCAAAAAGCTATCTATGGAAGATGTTATTTCTATTACTGGAAAAGTTCAAAGTCGTAGTGAAGGAGCTATTAATCCAGATATGACCACTGGAGAAGTAGAGGTGATGGTTTCTAAGATGGAAATATTGAATGAAGCTGCTCCTTTACCCTTTATTATTAGTGATAGAAATAGTGCAGAAGAAGATCTTCGTCTTAAATATCGCTATTTAGAATTACGAACAGATGAACTTCAAAAAAATATTAATATTCGACATAAAACATATCAAGCTGTTCGTCATTATTTAGCTGGTGAGAATTTTTTAGAAATTGAAACCCCAGTCCTTATGAAATCTACACCTGAAGGAGCTAGAGATTATTTGGTTCCAAGTAGAATTCATCAAGGTAAATTTTATGCGTTACCACAATCTCCTCAAATATATAAACAAATTTTAATGATCTCTGGCTATGATCGTTATTTTCAGATTGTTAAATGTTTTAGAGATGAAGACCTCAGAGCTGATCGTCAACCAGAATTTACTCAAATTGATATTGAAATGTCTTTTGTTGATGAAGAAATCATTTATAAAAAAATGGAAAATTTAACGCATAAGGTTTTCAAAGAAGTTATAAACGTTGATCTTCCGAAAGATTTTCCACGTCTAAAATGGGATGAAGCAATGGATTTGTATGGCTCTGATAAGCCAGATCTTCGTTATGAAATGTTGCTGCAAGATGTAAAACCATTTACAGACAAATCTGAATTTAATGCATTTAAATCTTCGGAAATAGTTAAAGGCTTAGTTGTTTTAGGTGGGGCTAAATATTCTAGAAAAATAATTGATAACTTAACTGATTATGTAAAAAAATATAAGGCTAAAGGATTAGCTTGGATGAAAGTTGAGGATGGATACCTTTCCGGAGGAATATCTAAATTTTTTAACAATGATTTACAGCAAGAATTAATTGTTAAACTAAAATTAAAAAATAATGATGTTATATTTATGATTGGTGATGATAAAGAACTAACGCAAGTTGCATTAGGTGCACTTAGAGTTGAAATTGCTAGAATTGAAAAGCTTGCAAAAAATGATATCTTTAAGCCAGTTTGGGTAACAGATTTCCCAATGTTTGAATTTGATGCTGATGCTAATCGTTATGTTGCTCGTCATCATCCGTTTACAGCTCCATCAACTAATGACATATCTGAACTAGAAACAGACCCACTTTCATTAAAGTCAAGAGGTTATGATTTAACTATGAATGGATATGAAATTGCAGGAGGTTCAATTAGAAATCACAAGCCAGATTTTCAGGAAAAAATATTTGAGTTATTAGGTATGGATAAAAATGAAACAAAGTCAAGGTTTGGCTTTTTAATTGAGGCTTTGAAATATGGAACTCCACCACATGGTGGAATAGCTTTTGGCTTTGATAGGTTAGTTATGCTTTTAGCAGGAACAAAAAATATTCGTGATGTAATAGCTTTTCCTAAAACTACTTCTGCCTCATCACTTATGGATGAATCCCCAAGCTCAGTATCTGTTTCTCAATTATCTGAATTAAATATTAGTATTATTTCTAATAAAGATTAATACTGTAATAATATGATAATTTTTTGTCATTTTTGAAATGTTAATAAATGGACCCCTCTAAGTTTTGCGCTAGTGGAACAAAATATTCTCATCGATATATTTCATGTGAAAACGATGTGAAATTATTTCTTATTCATTTCAAGCCAAAAATAAAATCTAATTTTCCACCAGTTATTTTTATTCCAGGTTGGGGATCAATTATTAATAGTTGGGAAGTTGTTTTAAAAGAAATGACAAAGGATTTTGAAGTGTATTATTTAGAAACACGTGAAAAAAACTCTTCTATCCATATGACTGAGCAACCAATAACAATTAAATCGATGGCAGATGATCTTCCATATATATTATCAGAATTAAATTTGTTAAGTAAATCTTATATTTTATTAGGTAGCTCACTAGGTGCTACCATAATTGTAGATTCTATAAGTAGAAATAAAGTAAGTCCAACTTTATCAATTTTAATTGGACCCAACGCAGAATTTAATATTCCAACTTTATGGTTAATGATTGCTCGTCTAACACCGCCATTCTTTTTTTATTTTATTAGACCAATAATAAAATGGTATATTAAAAATCATTACTTAGATATGAATTCAGACCCAAAGCAATACTATAAATACGCTAAATCTCTTGATCAAGCTTCGCCGGGAAGATTGCGTCGATCTGCATTAAGTTTTTCTTCCTATAAAATTTGGGATAAATTAGATAAAGTTAATCAGGCCGTATTAATTCTTACAGGATCAAAAGATATAATGCACGATTACAAGAACACTTTAAAGATTTCAGATAAACTCTCAAATAGTAAATTAATTGATATGAAAACAAATAACAAAACACATAGTATAGAAATGGTTGTTAAAATAAGAGAATTTGTCAATAGTAATTAAGATTGATTTTTTTATAATATGAATTTTTTACTACTTACAGCTCTTAAAGTTGAAGCTAACCCTCTAATAAGAATATTTAATCTTAAAAAAGATTTAAAAACTCAGTTATTTATACATAAAAATATATCATTATTGATCACGGGTATAGGTAAAGATAAAACTAAAGCTAAACTTAAATCGATTATAGATTTAAAAATTAATTGGGGCGAAACAATTATTATTAATATTGGTATTGCAGGAGGTGAAAATAATAAAACTAAAATTGGTTCTATGTATTTTATAAATAAGATTATTGATGATGAAACTGGTAATATTTTTCTCCCAGATATTCTTATAAAGCATAATTTAGAAGAGATTACATTAACTACAGTTCAAAATAGTGTAACGAATGAGAGTTCTAAATACACAGGGTTAGTAGATATGGAAGCTAGTATAATTTTTGAATTATTCTCATCATACATTACTTCTCATCGGTTAGTATTTCTAAAAATAGTTTCTGACCATATGGATATATTGGATTGGAAATCAATTGATGCTGAAAGTTTAATTCAAAAAAAAATAGAAATTATTTCTAAAATTATTAATTCTTATAATACGAAGAATCTTTCTAGTCGAATTATTTTAGATAATTCTGAGATAAACTTATTGAAAAAATATTCTGAAAAATTTCAATTGACAAAAACTCAATCAATACAATTAATTTTTCTATCTGAAAACTATAAAAAAAATAATGGGTTAATAATTGACTTAGATCTTTATTTTAGAGGAACACCAAAGTCAAAACAGGAGAGGAATAAAGTCTTTGATAAAATCAAAAAACACCTTTCTACCTGATTTTTCTCATATTTATGTTGAATCAGAAGCAAAAAAATATAATTTAACACGTGACTGTTTAGAGAGGTTTCCAAATGCTCGCATAGTTGAAATCTCAGATTACAAATCTTTTTTTAATAAAAAAAGTCAAGACTTTCAGACACAAAAAAAATCAATCAAATTAATTCTTGCCGTAAAAAAACCACCATTTATTTATAAGAGTACAGATATTCTTCAAGATGGAGGTTTTAAAAACTTTTATTACAATACTCCAATACTAAATTGTCTTTACAATTGTGATTATTGTTTTTTACAAGGCATGTATTCTTCTGCAAATATTGTAGTTTTTGTTAATCAAAATGATTTAGAAGATGCAGTAGAAAAAGAGCTCTTAATTCGTGCATTCCCAAGAGAGCCATTAGTTTTATCTATATCCTATAATACTGATTTGATGGCTTTTGAGAATATTTTACCCATTACTAGATCTTGGATAAATTTTGCAAACAAAAAGTCAGATTTAATAATTGAAGTAAGAACTAAAAGTTCATTGTTTAGTTCATTGTCTGATTTAAAGCCATCAAATAAAATAATATTTTCATGGACTTTATCACCAGAAAGAATTGTTCGTATGAATGAGTTTGATACTCCAACTCTAGAAAGAAGGTTGTCTTCGATTCAATTAGCAATTAGTAAGGGATGGAAAATAAGATTATGTTTTGACCCCGTAATTATATATGATAATTGGGAAGAAGATTATTCAAATTTATTAAATAAAATAATTAATTCATTAGAAAAAAAGAATATATATGATATAACTGTTGGTGTATTTCGAATGGGACGTGATTATTTTCAAAGAATAAGAAAAACTAACCCAGACTCTCTTGAATATTATAAAAATTATATTGATGAAAATAAAATCATGACAATTTCACAAGAAGAAAGAGATAATGTTAAAACTTTATTTACTAATAAATTAAGAGATTACATATCAGAAGATAAAATTCACTTTTGGATATAATTATTAATTATTAATCATTAAACAATCAATTAAATCGGTAATTAAATGCCATAAACTACCCAATCCTACTGCGCGTAATTTCCAAGAAGGCATAATTAATAAAGTAGAATAAATAATTGCAGCCCAAATAGTATGCAGAGGATGATAACCAAGACTACATCGATTAGAATCATATATAATATTTGCAAATAAATGATCTAAATCTATAAAAATAGTTGCTAACATTATAAGTCCAGGAATTCGCCAATTACTCTTCCAAAATAATTTTGCAAATACTAATGGAGCTAAAAAATGAAATAGATAATGGACAATATTTCTAAATATTTCAAAAATAATTATTTAATCTTCAATTTTAATGATTGGTGACTTTTCTAGTAAAGAAGGCCCATGACTATTCAAAGAGTTTAGATTCTTTCAAAAGAAGTCTTTTAGCTTTTTCCTGTTCAAATAAATTCTCAGGTGAGATATTTGGTAATAATGTTGGATCTGCATTTAAAACAATTTGAAGATCTTTTATAAAAGATTCTCGATTGCCACTTTTTGTATATAGGTATTCAGCACGAACTACATAAGTACCTAAATAATTTGGACTACCTAAAATAGCTTTATCAAAATTACTCATAGATAAACTTAATTCTACACCTGGTAATCTAGCATAAATCCCACCAAATAGTCTATTTGAACCATGATAAAAGAAATCAGGCTTTAATGAAATAATTCTATGAAGAGCAGTTTCGATTAGATCTCTAGACTGGAGTCTAGCCATAACAGGTTTTTTTGCAAGAAACCTTGAATAATTAGATACCCACCAATATAATATAGGAACCATTCCTTCTGATATATTTGAGATCCCAGCTATCTTTTTCCCTGTTGAATCACCCTCAAAAAGTGCAGCCCCTTCTTGAAATTCATCAGTGCTAATTATAAAACTCCAAGTTGCGTTAAAACCTTGAATAAAAAGTGAGTCTGATTTGTCTGGGTTTGACTCTATATAATATCCAACAAAGTAGCATGCTCTAGCATAGAGTTCAACTATTTCTTGATTATCTGGATTAAGACTATTTGCTTTTGATAGAAAAAGTTTTGCTAAGCGAGCTTCTTTAAAATTCACTCTTTTTGACCAATGAATTCGACCTTGATCTACAAGAAATTGAATATTTTTTTCTTTAGAGATATACCTGTTAAATGAATCATTTTTCTTTACACAGCTGGTATTCATAAATATTAGACTAAAAAGAATAATAACATTAAATTTTTTCATACTATTATCTTTGCTGAAGAATGATGAAAAACTTAGAAATTTGTAGAAATTCATAGATAAAGATTACTAATTAATTATTGTACATGGAAAAGACAATTGAAATAAAAGGAATGGACCAACGTTTGTTGTTTGGTCCGGCGGATATCAACTTAAAATTGGTGGAAAATTTTTTCCAAAGCCAAATAGTTGTGCGTGGAGATATAATTAAAATTGATGGAGATGATAAAGAGGCGAATATAATTTCATCAGTTTTTCATGAAATGAATGCTACAATCAATCGTAGAGGCTCTATTACATCAAAAGATGTAAAGACCATTATAAATTTTATAACAAATAGTAATAGTACAAATATAAAATCAATGGATTTAACTGTTCATTATGGTCGAAAAGGAGCTATCTCTGCAAGGACTCTTGGTCAAGAAGAGTATATTAATATTGTAAGGGAAAATGACATGGTTTTTTCTGTTGGTCCTGCTGGAACAGGAAAAACATTTATAGCTGTTGCATTTGCAGTTTCGGCTTTATTAAATCATGAAGTGGACAGAATAGTTTTATGTAGACCTGCAGTTGAAGCTGGTGAGAACCTTGGTTTTCTTCCAGGGGACCTAAAAGAAAAAGTTGATCCTTATTTAGCACCAATGTATGATGCTTTATCAGAGATGATACCATCTGTTCAATTAAAAACACTCTTAGATGAAAATATTATAGAGATAATTCCATTAGCTTATATGAGAGGAAGAACATTTAATAATGCTTTTATGATTCTTGATGAAGCTCAAAACGCTACTACTCTACAAATGAAAATGTTTCTAACTCGTTTAGGTCTTAAGTCTCGAGCTGTTATTACTGGTGATATCACTCAGATTGATTTAAGTAAAAAAAGCCAATCAGGTTTACTTCAAGTTATTGATTTATTAAAAGGAATTGATGGAATTGGGTTTAGTAAAATGAGCTCTTCAGATATTGTTCGTCATAAATTAGTTCGTGATATTATTAAAGCATATGATACTTCTAAGAAGTAGTAAGTAAAAACCAAGATTATTACATATCAAAATATTTAATTATAAAATGCGATTTGTAGTAAATTTCTCAGGTTCTAAGCAAAGATTTTTGGTGTGTGCAGCACTAAAAAAACTACACATATGATTGATTATGTATATTAAGATACTAAGTTCTCGGCCTCACTTAGCTTCCCATAGCTATTTTTTTTCATATTTATTATTAGAAACATATTATGACTAAAGATAAAGATGTAGTAATTGTTTCTGCAAAACGTACACCTATTGGAAGTTTTCAAGGTGTTTTCTCTAACATTCCTGCTCATAAATTAGGATCTTTGGTTATTGAATCAATAATCGAAGAAACTAAGATTGACCCAAAATCTATTGATGAAGTCATTATGGGTAATGTTCTTTCTGCGGGGCAGGGCCAAGCTCCTGCACGCCAAGCTGCTTTAGGTTCCGGCTTGCCAAATTCTGTTGAATGCTTAACAATTAATAAAATGTGTGGTTCAGGTTTAAAAGCAGTAATGTTAGCAAGTCAAGCAATACAAGCAGG
>TARA_B110000881_G_scaffold203428_1_pt1 | contig 15084 bp, 13 predicted proteins | sample TARA_B110000881 | Tara Oceans TARA_B110000881 (sample SAMEA4398150) | marine metagenome | biome: Polar Biome; feature: [MES] marine water layer (ENVO:01000295) within the mesopelagic zone...; material: water (ENVO:00002006), including particulate matter (ENVO:01000060) such...
TCGGGGTTTTTTTGTGATTATTTTCTACAACTTATAATACTGCTCCCAGCCTTTGCGAGGTGCTGGATTTAACAAGGCATTGGCAGCAGCATTGTTGGTGATTTGCTTTGTCTTGCTGTCGAATTTGATCTCACCACCGAAGCGTTGGGCCAGCACACCGATATTAAATACCTGGGTGAGCAATCCGGAAACGGCGAAGTGTGAGCGGGCTTCTTCCTCACCTTTGCAGGCGAGTAGGAAATTGGCATAATGGTTCGAGTTTTTCTGCGGGAACTTGGGAAGCTTAGCAGCCATCTCGATGTGTTTTTTACGTGATGTAATCCGCAATGGTGAACCATGTGATCCGCCTTGGAAAGCGATGTCCTTGCCATAAATAACTTTACCAGGAGAGTTGAGTGGCTTGTCCTTTCCTTCATCGGTGTACTTACCTTCAAGTTTAGGGGCATTTTTGACACCGTCAAACCAGTTGACAGTGCAAGCTGGCAGGCCAGCTCCCCGCTCGGGAAATTCAAATCGGATGGTGGACGACTGCGGGTAAACAAGATCGCTTTTATTCACTCCGTCACGGTAATCGGCAACGACTGTTTCAGGAAGACCCAGCTTGAGAAAACGGTGGCAGGTATCAAGAATGTGCGGGCCCCAATCGCCAAAACATCCGCTACCATGGTCATACCATGAGCGCCATTCCTGGGGGTGGAGTCTTTTACTGAACGGGTGCACGTGACTGACGCTATCGCGCCACTGGTCCCAATTCATTCCATCAGGCAGTGCATCTTTCGGGTATTCTGAAACTGTCGTTCCCCATTTATGCCAGCGGCGTGGTTTGTTCATGTGGGCGGTGACTCGGGTGATATCTTTCATCATACCAGCCTCGGCAAATGCTTTGAACTGGAAGTAGTTGGCACCGGAGTGACCTTGATTACCCATCTGGGTGGCGAGTTTCGGGTTTTTGGCAGCCATCTGCATCAAAATTTCAGCTTGCTCGAAAGTATGAGTGAGAGGTTTTTCAACATAGACGTGCTTGCCAAGTGACATAGCAAGTGCTGTCGCAGCAAAGTGCGCGTGATCCGGCGTGGCAATCAGCACGGCATCGATCTGATCGGCCATGGCATCGAACATTTTTCGGAAGTCCGTAAACGTCTTGGCTTTAGGAAACTCTTTAAGCGATTTTTGAGTATGTCTTCCCTTCAGATCGACATCACAGAGCGCGACAACATTGCAATGGCCTGAGCCATAAAGCATTTTGAGGTCGCTGCCACCTTGATTGCCTATCCCGATGACGGCGAGGTTCACCTTATCGCCTGGGGCTCGTCCGTTTGAGGAATTCTGCCCGAAAACTAAGTTGGAAGGGAGAATCGTTAAGCCACCAAAGATGGCAGATTTCTTGATAAAATCACGTCTGGAAAATTGGGAATTGGAATTGGAATTGATCATCGTATTGAGTGTTACTCTACACAGTGAACGATTCTTTCGCCAATCAGAAAATGCACGGATGGCACAACTAAATACCTAAGGAACGGTGCCTAAGCTTCTTCAATGATATTGAGCATCTTGACCGTCGCCTTAATGGCGGCCTCGGTCTGATCGGCGTCAAGACCTCTCGTCTTGAATTTTTTCCCATTTAAATCCCAGAGAATGGTGGCTTCCACAAGGGCATCGGTATGTCCTCCCGGAGGGATGGTGACCGAGTAATCCTCGAGGGTGGGATGTGCCTTATCCAAACGGGTGTAGATCTTCCACAAAGCTTTTACAAAAGCATTATACTGACCGTCGCCGACGCTTGTCTCCTGATAGAATTCACCTTTGATGCTGAGGCGGACGGTGGCTACAGGTTTAAGACCCTGTGTTAGAGAAAGGTGGTAGTTTACGATTTCGATATCGTTACTCTTGATGACCTGACCTAGTACATCTGCAATAATATAAGGAAGATCCTCTTTGGTGACGCGCTCTTTTTTATCACCCAGCTCGATGATCCTATTTGTCACACGCTTCATATCGTCGTGACCCAGGCTGATCCCGAGTTCCTCAAGATTCTTCTGGATGTTTGCTTTTCCTGAAGTCTTTCCGAGAGCGTATTCACGGGTCCGACCAAACCGTTCCGGCAGGAGGTCGTTATAGTAGAGATTGTCCTTGGAATCGCCGTCAGCATGAATGCCAGCAGTCTGGGTGAAAACAAACTCACCAATGATGGGTTTATTTGCAGGAACCCTAACACCTGAGTAAGTTTCCACGATCCGGCTCACCTTGTTGACAAAAGATTCATCGAGGTTGGTCGTTTGTTTCAACTGGTCATGGATCACACCGATGACGCTGGAGAGTGGCACGTTACCTGCACGTTCCCCCATGCCGTTAACGGTAGCGTGGATACCATGCACCTTGGCCTTAACCGCACTATAAACGTTCGCGGCTGCGAGATCGTAATCGTTGTGGGCATGGAAATCGAAACGTAGGTCTGGGTAGCGAGTGACCATCTCATGGCAAAAATCGTAGGCCTGATCCGGGTTTAAAATCCCCAGAGTATCGGGAAGCATGAACCGTTTGATGGATGTATCTTTAAGTCCATCCACCATAAAGTAGACGTAGTCGGGAGAGTTGATCATTCCATTCGACCAATCTTCTAGGTAGATATTTACATCCACATTTTGGGAATCGGCATAAGCGATTAATTCCCTAATATCGCTAAGATGCTCCTCCGGTGTTTTGCGAAGCTGAAGCTCCACGTGTCGCTGAGAACCTTTGGCAAGAAGGTTGATGACGCGGCCGCCAGCCTTCGTAATCCAATCGACAGATACTTTACCATCCACAAAACCTAATACTTCGATCGTATCGAGCTGATCGTTTTCCTTGGCCCATGAAGTGATGGCTTTAACACACTCGAACTCACCCTCGGAGACCCTGGCGGATGCTACCTCGAGGCGATCGACCTTCACATTCGTGAGAAGGATCTTGGCCAGACTTAGTTTTTCATGCGCAGAGAATGAGACTCCGGAGGTTTGTTCACCATCCCGTAGGGTGGTATCCATGATTTCTATACGCATGATTTGTCGGCTTAGTTGTTAGTAGAAGCTGGTTTTTTCCCAGGCTTCGATTTTGTCTTTGTTGCTCATGAGGTAGTCGATGTCATCGTAACCGTTGAGCATGCAATTTTTCTTATACGGATTGATCTCGAAGCCTTCGGAATCTCCCGTGGCATCGAGGGTGATCGTTTGGTCAGGAAGGTTCACAGTGACGGCAGTCTTGGGATCAGCCTCGATCGCTTTGAAAAGCTTTGCGAGGAAGTCTTCTGAAACTTGCACTGGGAGAACTCCATTGTTGAGGGCGTTTCCTTTGAAGATATCAGCAAAGAAGCTGGAAACAACGACACGGAGTCCGTAGCCAGCAATCGCCCAAGCGGCGTGCTCACGGCTGGAACCACTACCGAAGTTTTTGCCTCCGACGAAGATTTCGCCACTGTAAGTGGGATCGTTCAGAACGAAGTCTGCTTTGGGTTGGTCTTGGCCATCGTAGCGCCAGTCGCGGAAGAGGTTATCGCCAAACCCTTCCTTCGTCGTTGCCTTCAGGAAACGGGCCGGGATGATTTGATCAGTGTCCACATTTTCAATGGGCAATGGGATACAGGTGGATGTGACGGTTGAAAATTTTTCGTTTGCCATGGTATTATGAGTTAGATGGTAAAATAGAACGAGTGGTTAGAGCATGGTGCGTGGGTCAGTCACTTCACCAGTGACGGCAGCGGCCGCAGCAGTGAGCACACTGGCTAGTAATGTTCTAGCTCCAGGACCTTGGCGACCCTCGAAGTTACGGTTTGATGTGGAAACACTGTAGAGACCAGCGGGGACTTTATCGTCGTTCATCGCAAGACAGGCTGAACAACCAGGCTGGCGCATGACAAAACCTGCATCGGTCATGATCTTGATAAGACCTTCCTCAATCGCTTGTTTCTCAACGCGTCGACTACCGGGAACGATCCAAGCCGTAACGTGATCGGCTTTTTTCTTACCTTTGATGAAGTCACAGAATGTTCTGAAGTCTTCGATGCGGCCGTTGGTACAAGATCCGACGAATACGTAATCGATTTTTTTACCGATCATTTGATCCCCTGGCTGGAATCCCATGTATGCCATCGACTGCTTGAATGATGCCTGACCCGCCTCATCGATTTCATCGAGAGTTGGGATAGAACCGGTAATTCCAACACCCATTCCAGGGTTGGTTCCGTAGGTGATCTGCGGTTCGATTTCAGATGCGTTGAAGTTGAAAGTTTTATCAAACTCTGCACCGTCGTCTGTTGTCAGGGTAGACCAGTAGGCAAGAGCCTTGTCCCAGTCTTCCCCCTTAGGAGCAAATTCACGGCCCTCGATGTAGTCAAAGGTCGTCTGGTCCGGTGCGATCAGTCCGCCGCGGGCACCCATTTCGATACTCATATTACAGAGCGTCATGCGGGCTTCCATGGAGAGGGATGTAATGGCAGATCCGGCAAACTCGACAAAGTATCCGGTAGCACCTCCTGTGGAGAGCTGGGAGATGACGTAGAGGATGATGTCTTTGGATGCTACGCCTTGGTCGAGCTCACCATCGATGTTGATGAGCATACGTTTGGGACGTGGCTGGAGGATGCACTGGCTGGCGAGCACCATTTCCACTTCACTAGTTCCGATACCGAAAGCAATGGTTCCGAATGCTCCGTGAGTCGATGTGTGGCTATCACCACAGACGATGGTCATTCCGGGAAGCGTGTAGCCATTTTCAGGGCCAACAACGTGCACAATGCCGTTTTTGTTATTACCGAGCCCGTAGAGAGTGATACCAAATTCCTCACAGTTCTTGGTGAGCGTCTCAACCTGAAACTTGGAAATAGGATCTGTAAGTGGTTTGTCCTGATCCCATGTGGGGATGTTGTGGTCGGGGGTAGCCGTGGTTTTGCTGGGTCGGAGCACACTTAAGCCTCGCTCCCTGATGCCATTAAAGGCCTGGGGTGAGGTTACTTCGTGAGCAAACTGGCGATCGATGTACAGCTGAGTAGGTCCGTCGGTGACCTCGGATACAGCGTGAGCATCCCAAATTTTATCGAATAAAGTCTTAGCCATATTAAGATAGATTGTTAATGAAAAACGAGCAACTCCCTTGAGTTACGGGCGCGCATCTAATGTGAGATCGGCTCTAGGTGCGATCACAAAGTTGAGAAATACTGGCATACACATGCCCTTGGGCTGAAGGGCAGCCTAGTCTTCTTCCTAGTCCTCTTCCTTATAGGGGAGAATCCGTCCTACCTCGGCGCTTTCTGAAAGCCAGTTCAGCAGCTTGTCCACATCGGTACTATCACCGCGAATGGTCTCGAGGGCAGCCCAGTCGATATGTGGACGGGACTTGGCCGTTGCCACACGGGTGACATCCAGTTTTTCCATCAAAGCCTCCGTTTCACGAGGGTGGGCGTTGATGATATGGGCCGGACGAGGAAGTTCGTCGAGGATTTCAGCGGTCAGGCCAAAGGTGGTCACACCGATGCCGAAGGTAGAGCATAGTCGGCGGATCGCCTCGGCAAGCGCTTCGTCTTCAATCGGAGCTGCGTAGATCAACTCACCACCTTGCGTCCAAACAGAGGAGCTCAGGGTTTGGAAGAAGTCTTCACGGAAACTGTGGAGGGCTGGAAGAATACGGAGACGTGCCGCGTGGATACGGAAGGGTGGCAGACCGAGTTGCGACTTGAGCTTCAGCAATGGACGGGAGTGCTCGTCGCCGTCGCCGCTTTCCCAATCAACTAACAACATTTCTGGAAATTTCCAAAGGTTCCCGATAGGAGCATCAGCGCGGAATGGCTCACGGAAGGCAAAGGGGAAACGTGCGTTCACATCACACCACTTGTTAACGATGGCACGGAACTTCCTGATGCGCATCATCGCGTGATCCATCTCGTTATGGTCTCCTTCCATGTCATCAAGTCGACCTTGATACTGGGAGAAAATTTCCTGGGCAGACGATAGCGCCGGCACGGGTGCGGTGCGGCGATAATATCCCTGACCTTTTTCCACCTTAGCAATCGGCGAAGTGGGATCGCAGGACATAATCGAAAAGTGGTAACGCAGGGATGCGTCCGAGTAGTTGCCCTCGAGTTTTAATCTGAGCAGACGGATCAGCTCGGTGCCCTTGATAGCCTCCTTAGGATTGGCTGGTAAATAGTCCGGTAATACGTCGGTGAGTTGCTTGCGTAGGCTCATGGTTTAAATTTGGGGAAGACCGATTGAAGTATGGGGAAACAATCTGTGCTTATCCAATCCCCTTGAACGCTTCTTCTCAAGCATCATTTTAAAATTTCACGGTAAAAACATCATTTTGTGAATAACTCTTTTATTATTGTCGTCTATCAAGGTATGAAGTGTTATTTTTCCATGATGAAGCCGAATCTCTCAAAATCTTTCTTCAAAGTTCTTTTTGCCACTCTGATGGCGAGTTTCACAATTACCTTTTCACCATCAGCCAGAGCCGATGCTGCCGCCGAAAAGTTACTGGAAGGCGTGCGCCTCGGGGCAACGCTGCACCATGGCAAGCTCGATGGGCACATTCGTAAAAAAGGAAAACGCACTCCTCTGTTACTCACGATGAAGGGGCAGGATATCACGTTTCAGTACTTTACAGATAAAAAATGGAGCGGTTTCCACATGCAACTGAAACAAGGCCAGGCAAAACTTTTTGAAACTGTGCAAGGAAAGGCTACCCCCTTGCCTTCCAAAAAAATTGGTGCTGCCATCATCGGCAGTGATGTCACCTACGAAGACCTTTCCCTTCGTTTCCTCTACTGGAAAGATGCCAAAATAGAAGGCGCTGAAAAAATCAAGATGCAACAGTGCCATAAGATCCGTCTCAATAATCCAGGAAATGATGGACGCTACAAAACCGTCTACATCTGGGTTCACCAGAAATTTGGCGCTCTCATGTCAGTGGCCGGATACGATGCCAAAGGACAACTCTTGAAACGCTTCCACGTCACCGACCTGATGACCGTTGGAAAGGACAAGGTCCAGACACTTAAAAAAATGAATGTCGAGACCTACAAACCCGGCACCAACAAGGTGATCGGCATTACCTACCTCGAGTTCAAGGAGCCCAAGAAAGCGATCCGTCAAGGACTGTAGTCAAACCTATCACTCTCCTGCTATCACTTTCTGATACCCTAGGTGAGTATGGGAAAGGATCGAGTGGATGCGCTCTTTTTCACGGCTACTTAGTGTCGGAAAGCCTGGTAAATCTTCCTTCCCTGTCACGAGACGGTGTAATTTCCCCAAGACTGGAATCCTAATCTCATCGGGAAGTTGATCAAAAGCCTTACTGTGAATCATGAAGCTACAGCGGTATTTGAACAGCCGCTTTTCTAATCGTAGCTCCCTCAGGGAATGGCCGTCGTGGCTCAAGCCCTGTTCAGTAAAATCATTCTGATAGGTTTTTGAACCCGTAATCCCATCTTCAGGAAGCCTAATCTCATCAGCAAACGTGAGTGATTTTAAAATCGAATCCACATAGCCCTTCACCATCTTTCGAGCGGCAGGTGAGTTGGTGTTATATTTCCCATCGTTGATAGCCCTACCTAAATAAACGCGGCGCTGGTATCCCATCTTTGCCGCAGCCATCGAATTATGCACCTGTATCTGGTGCTCCATAATCATCAGTGCCAAGATATCGCTGGTGTCGGTGAGATGTTTGCCGGTATCGAAATATTCGGAAAGGTCCGTGACGTTCTGACCGTGATTCTTGTTATACGACTCCCGACCAGACTCGGATATAGTCACCCATTTGTTGCCGGCGTGTCGACTTTGACCATGGGTGCCGCTGACGTACCAGCCGCCCCAGCGATCCGATACCGGGGTGGCGGGTGTTGTTAGTGACGAACCCCAGGAGAGAACTGTCTGGCCGTCTTTCTCGGTAAAAACAGAACGGACCAAGAGGCCGGGAACACCCATCGTATTCTGAGTGGCGTGGCAGGTCATACATTCCTGATTTCGCTCAAACCTACGATTTTTCACCGGTTTGTTCAGATCAAAACTATAGAACATCATTCCCGTGGGATCATCGCAGGCCACAACTTCAATCATCCCTCCTGGCACCCAGCCGATATAGAAATCGCTGTTAAAATAAACGGCGCGCGGATTAGCAGGTGAAATGAACTCGCGCTGAAGGCTGGTTTTTGAAAATACCAACATTTGCGACGAAACAGGAATTTTCAACTCATCGAGCAGCGCCTTGAGAACTTGCTTCGCCGTGCTACCTGGCAGGGTCAGCTTTTTCTCGTCGATCGCGGCCTGAAGTCGGGTGATGGTATTGCTGTCTTTTGAAGTCGTATACTTTACCGGAGCCAGATCATAGTCGGGCCTCGATTGGGCATGTATCAGTTGGCTATGCGCCATGAGCACGACAGCTAAAGCGGCACGAGTAAGGTTCTTTAAATGGGTCAATTTCATCGGACAAAGTTATACACGTGTATTACACACTTTTATTTCTTTAATTTTATTTATCTCATCTGACCCCACTAATCAATGAGAGAATTTCGGTATTTGGAGCGTAATTACACGCTGAACCCAAATAAAGACAATGAGAACAATAATCACATGCTTTGGCCTCGGAATACTCGTAATTTCATCCGCAAATGCCGTAGAGACGGTCAAAGTATTCATCCTCGCAGGCCAGTCCAATATGGAAGGCAAGGCGCAGAACAAGCTGCTTGAGCATCAAGCTACCGACCCTAAAACGGCCAAACTTTTCTCCCACCTTCGTAAAGATAGAAAGTGGATCACCCGCGAAGATGTGCACATCAAGTATCTGAAGCGACACGGTGGCCTCACCATGGGCTATGGCTCCCCGAACCGAACAGGAGTTGAGCTCGAGTTCGGCCATGTCATGGGGAACCATTTTAAAGAACCTGTTTTGCTGATCAAGACATGCTAAGGTGGCCACTCGCTGGTTCAAAAATTCCGATCCCCTTCTGCAGGGCTTCCCGCGAATAAACTCCTACAGAAAGAACTGGAGAATGCGGTCAAGCGCACCAAACAGAATAATGAGAAGCGTAAACGCACCGATCCCCTGCCCACAATGGAGACGATCAAAGCCGCCTACGGAACATCCTACCGAATGATGATGGAGGAGATCGACACCACCTTCAAAAACTACGAGACACTTTTCCCAACGCTAAAAGGCAAGAAACTCGAGATCGCCGGCTTCGTCTGGTTTCAAGGATGGAATGACATGTATAATGGCGCGGAAAAAGAATACGTATCTAATATGAAGCACATCATCAAGGATGTGCGCAAAGATCTGAAGTCACCCAAGATGCCCTTTGTTATTGGTGTGATGGGACAGAACGGATCAAAACCTGCCAAGGGCGCCATGGTAGTTGTCAAAGAAGCACAGGCGTCGATGGAGTCGGTCGCCGAATTCAAAGGAAACGTTAAGGCTGTGCAAACAGATGTGTTAATCGATAAGGCCGCCGGACTCACAACGATCGACAACCAGTCTCCCCGATCATTCTGGCTTGCTGGAAAAGACAAAAAGTGGCTACCCGCCACGGCCAAAATCAAGGGCAACACCATCGTGCTTATAAACGATCAAATCTCTCAACCACTCTTTGTTCGCTACGCATTTGTGGGCGTTGCAAATACCAATCTAGTGAATGCAGCCAAGCTACCCGCTCTCCCTTTCCGCACAGATAGCTTTAAACCTTGAAAGGGGTCACGGTAGTCTTGGTAAAAAGGAAGATCTAAAAGTCTAACTCCCCCAGTCAATCACGCGAGGTGATTGGGGAAATCCTGCACTTTTTCACAAGCAATCTGCTCCATCACTTGCTGCAACTGTTGTTTCAACATTGTCAGTGTGTGATCACCTCCATTCGCTCCGAGTGCTCCGACACCATACATCGGAGTACGGCCCATGAATGTAAAGGCGGCTCCAGTGGCTAAGGCAGCGGCGATGTCAGGGCCACTTTGGATACCTGAATCCATCATGATGGTGATCTGATCTTTATACTTCTCCACAAGTTTGGAAAGCGGCACGATGGTGGACTCTCCGGAATCGAGCTGTCGGCCACCGTGGTTAGAAACGATGATACCATTGATCCCCAGACGGATGGCTTTTTCGCAATCCTCTGGGTTGACGATGCCTTTGATGACGATCTTGCCCTTCCATCTCTCGCGGATGGCTTTGATCTTATCTTCAGTGAGTCGACCGGAAAACGTTTTATTCATGAACATTCCTAGGTGCTTCATATTAAGCCCTTTCGGAATATACTGCTTCATCGTTTGAAACTCGGGGGCGCCGGCAAAGAGTTGACTAAACGACCATGTCGGATGCGTGCACATTTGAAACACATTACGCAGTGTCATTCGCGGCGGAATAGATAAGCCGTTTTTAATTTCCTTGGGTCGATAGGCAAAGGTTGGAGTGTCGGCAAGAAGGACTAACACCTTATAGCCTGATGCTTCCGCGCGCTCCAGAAGTTTGTCACGCAGGTCGTTCTCCGCGGGATGATAAAGTTGAAACCATGCGTCACCTTCGGTAATTTCGGCGATGGTTTCGAGACTGGCAGTACCTACAGTACTCAGCACAAACGGAACGTTGTGCGCCTTCGCCGCTGCTGCGAGAATTTCACAAGATTTCGGCCACATCAGACCTTGCAGACCGACGGGTGCAATACCAAACGGAGCATCATAGGTTTTACCGAATAACTCTGTTTGTTGCGATGCTCCCGCATAGTCCCGAAGGTAATACGGCTTCAGCTGAACTTCACGGATATCGCTCGTGTTGCGACGAAGATTCACTTCTGAGAAACAGCCTCCAGCGAGGTAATCATAAGCAAAACCAGGCATGCGCCGTTTCGCCCGAGCCTGCAATGCCTCGACTGAGGGGTAATTAGAATTAAATGGCATGGTGAAGAGTTGGGTCTACGGTTAATCGTAGAGAGGATCGTAGTTTTAACAAGCGCGGAAGTCGCTACCCTCCGAATCAACTATACCGTGAGCAGCCAGTGACAATGGACGGAAGATCAGGTAGATACCGATCACACCCAAAGATCAGGTCGAAGCCGCCTACCTGATGGCTAGCAGCCAGCTCAGTAAAACGACCGGACAAGTCATCAGCGTCGATGGAGGTTTGCACGAAGCCTTCCTTCGTTAGACCCCCCTACCTCGTCAACACTTTCTAACGTGTTGACGGGTAGGCCGCATTTTCGTATATCCTCACAATCCAGCAAACCATTATGTCAGACGCTACAAATTTAAAACCTCCCGTTGTCCCCAAGAAATATCTCTTCTCTTTCTGTATTGTAACCGTCCTCTTTGCACTTTGGGGATTTGCGAATAATTTTACGGACCCTTTGGTATCTGTTTTCAAAGACGTCTTTGTCATCAATAACGCTCAAAGCAGTTGGGTTCAGATGGCATTCTATGGAGGCTACGCGACGATGGCAATTCCAGCCGCTCTATTCATTAGAAAATACTCTTATAAAGCAGGAATCATCGCGGGACTGGCTTTGTTTGCCACGGGAACGATGTTATCCATCCCTGCTGCTGCAAGCGCCAACTTTAACCTCTTTATTGGTGCCATCTATATTCTGACATTCGGACTCGCATTTCTGGAAACTACAGCCAACCCCTACATTCTCTCCATGGGAGATGAGTCAACGGCTACACAGCGGTTAAATTTGGCCCAAGCATTCAATCCGGTCGGCTCTCTGACAGGCATGTTCATTGTCGGCTCCGTGGTATTATCTAACATTCAAGTCGTTGACTTCAAAAACGACATCGGCGGATACAAGGAAGAGCTATCAATAGTTAAGACCGAGAAGGTCGAGCTGGATGTCCTTCCATTTTTAAAAGCAGAAGCACGCCCCAGAAAAAATGATGCTGGAGCTAAAGCCTATGTCATCGAGAAAACACCAGAAAAGGTCGACGTAGGAGTGGCCTTAAAGGATTACAAAAATGGAGATATCGCAAGCTACCAGGGACAGGCTCACGTCGATATGCAGAAACACGATCTAAAGTTGGTTTCCAAAACTTACATGACACTTGGATTCGTCGTGATTGCGGTGTTTCTTATTTTCCTCGTCAAGAAACTGCCCAACACTTCGGCAGCAGATGATAATGACCACGAAATTCATCCGTGGGAAACAGCCAAGAAACTCGTCAAAAACCCGCGCTACATCTGGGGAGTTGTCGCTCAGATGTTCTATGTGGGAGCCCAAATCATGTGTTGGACGTTCATTATCCAGTATGCGGAAAACGAGCTAGGAATGGATAAAGCAACCGCGCAGAACCACAACATCATGGCCATGTTTATTTTCCTAACAAGCCGCTTTGTATGCACTGCGTTCTTGAAGTATATCTCTCCTGGAAAACTACTCACCATACTCGCCGTCGGAGGTGTTACATTCACCTTGGGCGCTATCCACTTGGAGGGCATGACAGGACTCTACAGTCTGGTGTTAATCTCAGCCTGTATGTCACTCATGTTCCCAACCATCTACGGCATGGCGCTGGAGGGAATCGGGCAAGACGCCAAGCTCGGATCAGCAGGGCTTATTTTAGCCATTGTAGGAGCCGTTTGGCTTACTGGCTTCCAGGGCAAGATCCTGGACATGGACGGCTTCATGGGCACTTCCGCAACAAGGGGGTCATTTTACCTCACCGTCGGTTGTTTCATTATTATAGCCATCTATGGATTCCTCTGCAGAAACCCACGTAAACGCGCTTAACGGGCACGCCTAGGGCGAAGTCAGCATCGATGGACTTACAATTAGCGAGAGGGTATTCACCTTATCAGGAGAGGCTTAAACGCCTCCTCTTTATATGACCTCCGAAAATTAAAATCGAAATTTACACGCCTGGCTACAGAGGCTGGCAGTGCCTGTGTGCGTCACGTTTTCGATCGATCAGAAACCATCCGTTCACTGGTAACATCGCGCGCGTTACTCGACATCCTGCCAAATGGCCTCCAGCCCGTGCGCTGTATTCTGTTTGATAAAACACCCCTGAGTAATTGGCCTGCGGCATGGCATCAGGATCTCACCATCGCACTGAAGGAAAAGCATGACACACCGGGTTATCTGAATTGGTCGGTCAAGGACGGTGTCAGCCATGTTCAACCACCCATTGAACTTCTGGAAAAAATGGTGACTGTCCGCATCCATCTCGATGACACACCAACGGAAAACGGAGCTCTCAAAGCAATCGAAGAATCACATCTGAAGGGGCAGATCCCAAGTGATAAAATCGCCAAACTAACAGATGATAGCGACTCAACATGCTCGTGCGCGGCTGGCGACATCCTTTTAATGAAGCCTTTGATACTGCACGCGTCCGAACGCTCCATAACACCCGTACATCGTAGAATCATTCACATCGAATACGCCGATCTATCGACACTTGCAGATGACCTGGAATAGTACGACCAAATCTAAAAGGGCTTAAACCGGCGTCACACCCTTCTTCAGAATGATGTTAGCGTATTTGTTAAGATCACCTGATGCGACGACGGCATGAGAAGTTTTAACCCGATCATAAAAGGCGTATCTCTCTAGACGTGAAATCGATGGATTTTGCTCACAGTGACGTTCGATCACTTGGGCATATGAGCCTTCTACTTTCGGATCAAGACTATCCCCCTCCACAGCGTCCATCGTGATCACCGGCGTTGGGTCGTAGCCATCAATTTCAAAAAGCGGTAAAATGGCATCGAGCAAGTCAGGAATACTTAATCCATCGGCTCGGATCACTGTATCATTAAACTGATGTGCGGGAAAATGGCCATCAGCAAGAACCAGTTCCTCACCGTGCCCCATACGGCACATGACAGCTAACAACTCAGGTGACAGCAGTGGTGAAATCCCCTTTAACATAGCTAAATCGTAATCACCGCGACAGATATGACCAGCAGATTTCTGCTACCGGTCCCCATGTTTCTCGTTCTGAAAACGTGCTACATAAAAACCCAACCGTATAGCCCCTATAAAAACGCACTTACTGAATGGAAATCTACCATTTTAGCTGCTACAGCTAAACTCCTAGTAAGGAGGAATACTTATTACTTAACCTCTCCATACCCCCCCCCGGAATAGACAAGCCGCCTAGACACTCCTATCGTTATGATCAAAACACTTCTTCTTTTATCCATCCTACTCACCGCTTATTCTGCAAATGCTGAAAAACCCAAGGGAGGCATCCTTGACCAGAAAGCTCCTGCCATTACAGCCGATAAATGGGTATCGTTACCTGCTGGAGCCAAGGCCCCGACTCCTAAATCGCTCAAAGGGAAAGTGATCTATCTCTACTGTTTCCAATCTTGGTGCCCCGGTTGTCACAGCTCCGGTTTTCCAACGCTACAAAAAGTCAGCACGCATTTCAAAGATGATAAAGCGGTGCAATGCATCACCATTCAAACAGTCTTCGAAGGATTTGGCACCAACACTGAAGCAAAGGCTCTGGCGATGGCTAAGAAATACAAGCTCACCGGAATTCCTGTGGGGCACAGTGGGAGTAAGGAAAAGAGATCGGCTATTATGTCGGGGTTCAAGACACTCGGCACACCGTGGACGATCATCATCGGCAAGGATGGCGTGGTGAAATACAACGGGTTTCACATCAAGCCTGAGGAGGCGGTGAAGATGATAGACAGTTTAAAAAAATAGGGGGAGACCTACATCTCCGGTACTCTTTCGAGAGTTTCCTCGAGTCGGCCCTCGGTTCCATGTTCACGGCACCAGTGGCGGACGTAATTCATATCGAGGTTTTCTGTGCCTTGAATCGCTAGAACATCGCGTGCATCATCGAGATCTTTGGCTCTTGCCCATCTCAATTTTTGAACAAGCACATCTTCCGCTGTCGGTGCCCATATTTCCATCTCAAGTTGAGGTGAGCGAAACTTTATCTTCCGTGCAAATTGTTCTAGGACAAAAGGATCATCAAATAGCTCAAATAACTCCACTTGGAGTTGGGGCTGACCAATCATCCTACCCACATGACGCTTTCCCCATGTGAGGGTGTCGAACTGCACTTGCTCGCCAAATACCACCTTATCTTTGAGATGATTAATCACTCGCTCGATAATGCT
>TARA_B110000881_G_scaffold44401_1_pt1 | contig 14774 bp, 16 predicted proteins | sample TARA_B110000881 | Tara Oceans TARA_B110000881 (sample SAMEA4398150) | marine metagenome | biome: Polar Biome; feature: [MES] marine water layer (ENVO:01000295) within the mesopelagic zone...; material: water (ENVO:00002006), including particulate matter (ENVO:01000060) such as......
GCGTAAGGTTCAGGTGCCTCCATTCCACAACGTAAATATTCCATTTTCAAGAACGGCCAATCAAATCGTACAACATTGTGTCCAACAAGTATTGAGCCATTAATGAGATTTGAAATTTCTTCAACATGCTCAAGAAATAATTTTGAATTTTTTACATCTTTATTAGATATTCCATGAATTCTTGTAGTTTCTATTGGTATTTTCATATTTGGTTTGACTAATGATTCAGCATTGATGTGCGTTCCATCTACATCACTTCCAATAAATGCATATTGAACTATACGATGCTTAGACGAATCAAAACCAGTTGTTTCCAAATCAAATCCTAAAACTCTAAATCCGCTTAACATGACTTATTCCTATTCTATGGAAAGTGGCTAAGTCCATGAACTCTCTTAACTCAATAAAATAATGCCAATGTCCCAACATGCATATGAGTATAGTGCGCACCACACGCAATCATGAAGATTGGCGGCCGCCCGATAGCGTTGATGATTACATCAATGTTAATCGCCACAGTATTCGCAGGATGCAGCGGTCTTGGAAATATTAATCCAAATGCTAAACTAACTTCTGATATGGATGAAATAAACGCTGGAGAAACAGTAAATTTCGATGCAAGAGAGTCAACAACTCCAGATCCAACAATAATCGAAGAATATAGGTGGGACTTTGATGATGGAAATAAAAAAACTACAAAACAAGGAGTTGTAAGTCACCAATACATTGATCCTGGGTATTATTCTATACAAGTAACCGTTGTTAATGACCAAGGAGGAATTGATGCTGAATACACCTCACTTTTTGTAAATTCACCTCCAACTTTACTTTTTGAAGTATCTAATGTAATTAGAACTGGTTCTACTGTACTTCTAGATGCAAGTGAATCATTAGACCCAGAAGGAGGGGTTGTAAGTTTTGAATGGGATTTTGACATAACTGAAGATTCGAATAACGACGGAGATCCTTCTAATGATGCAGATGCAACGTCAGCCATTACTAATCAGTTGTTACTGACTGAATCAGGCAACCGTACAGGTAGAATTACAGTTATGGACGATAAAGGTGCTACAAACACCTCTACATGGACTGTAATGGTTATTTCTAGGACTTTTAGGATAATTTGGGAGCCCAAACATGTAGAATTTGAATGGAATGGCTATTTAGAACAGGGAAAATCATATGAGATAATAAAAAATCCATTTCCTGAATCTAGGATGATTAGTATGAATTCTACATTAATATTAGCAAGGGACCTTATTCCAATTATGTGGCCAGAAGATAATTTTACTCTTTCAATTAGGGTACCCACTTCTGGTTGGAGTACATTTTCATCTACAACGCATGATAATATAACTCAAAATGCATCCGCTACTATAATCAAGGATGAAATGAATACTTATCCTGAAACTGGATATACAATTTCAGCAGATTCTTCTGATGATCTTTTGTATTCACTACTAAATCAAGCAGGTCAAAGATTTGGCCAAGGGGACTGGATTTGGACAATAACTGCTGATGATTGTCATCCAGACATACCAATAGATGATATAGATCCTGATCAAGGAAATGACTGGAAATTAGTAATTGATTTTTTGGTATTGGTACCAAGAATAAGTGAAATTGGAATATAATTATTCACTATTTTTAGTGCGAAGTGCTTTGAACTTGATGTTAATGCCAAGTACATGGTTAAGTCAATGCTGATAACCAAGACTTCTATCAGAGATCGCGTCATAATTGATGCTGAAGTACAAATGGATAATCCTAGTGACTACGACTTTTCTCCAAGGGCAGACATCGAAGGTAATATTCTACAACTTCGTAATGAAGGAGATATTGAGGCATCAACATCAGTACAATTAGATGATGAACAAATGATAGTTGTCGAGAGAGATAGATTAGTAGAATTACGTGTAAAATTTTCTGTTCAAGGAATGCATGGGCAACTCACTCATAAGACAAAGATTACTAGAGATGGTCCAAATTCCAAAAAATTAGCCGAACCAAGATGGAAAACTGTATTGCCAATAGTTATGTGATATTGGATTTCTACAACCGTCGAGATTAAACAGAAGCCACTATTCGCCAAGATTATTGGACCCATAGTGTAGCCTGGATATCACAGGGGCTTGCGGAGCCTTTAACCCGTGTTCAAATCGCGGTGGGTCCGCCACTTTTAATAGGTAATGAACTGATTGTTTTTCAGGTTTTTTCATAATTTTTTATACATTTACTCAATGTTTTGATATGGTTTTGCATTCAATCACAATTTAGGGTGTAAAGATATGAAGTCAGAAATAGGAGAGAATAATAGACAAAAAAGATCACTAAGCATAATAATTGCATTAGCTGTAATTTCATTACTAGCAGGCGCATCAGTGAGTACGAGCGTGGATGAGTTAATGGAACCAAGATATGTGGAAGATAATCCATATGCTGGAGTAGTTGATGATGCTGTTGGAGATGCTACTTGGGATATGATTGATGAAGATAAAAAAGGCTTCAAAGGTATGTTGAAATCATTCTTATCAGATAAAATAGAAATTTCTGAGGAAGATAGAATGGAACATTTAGAAAAAAGAGTTGAGGCTAATGGAATGCTTGCTATAGCGTTACAATATTGTATTGATAACGAAGAATGCAATGCAGACTCAAAATCATTAACCATGATGCAAGACTCCATTGAAGTTAGAGCCCCTTCAATGATGGAAAAGGTTGATGATGATAAAGAAGATTGGTATGATTGTAAAACCAGAGAACTTTGGACTGATGAAAAGCAAGAATGGTGTGATGATGTTTATTCTATGATGGAACATCGAAGAAAAGCAATGAATAAAATACATTTCGATTGGGACGATTTGAATCAAGACGAATTAACTAGCAAACTTCATTTGACAGAAAACGCAGCTATAGCCATATCATACTGTATTGAAAATAGTGATTGTGCTGGATTGGGTATTTCACATGATGGTCGTCATTCATTTAATTCAATACTTACAAAAATAGGTACAGAGATGGCACAACGTTACGGTGATTATCAAGAATGTTTCGAAGGTGAAGATTGTGAACGCGAAGATAAGAAAGAAAGATCTGGGCCAAAAGGACTAATCGCAAAATTCAGCGAAAAACTTGATCGTGAGGGAAAAACCAAACCATTGCCAGCACATCATAATATGGATTTTCATAAATTTGAAGTAACACAGGAAATGTGTGAATCTCGCACAGGAACATGGACTACAATCGAGGACAAATCATACTGTGAATGGCCAAAAATTGAATATCAAGAAGTTTGTTACGATGATGATGAGAAAGTAATATGTGGAGATGATGATACTAATAAAGAAAGCTCAAATGAAGATTCTTTACAAGAGGAATGTGAAGCTAACGGCGGGACATGGTCCGAGGATCGCCAGGAATGTTATTAAGACTTAAATATAAACTTGAATATTTCAAGGGATCTATTTACACAGAATCACCCAACCCTTGAATTATAATTGGTTGTCGTGTTAATATGAGTGAAGATAAAATAGACAATTCTTCAGACTCAATAAATCAGATAGCCAAGCTTACTTTGGGAATGGCAATTTTTATGCTATTTCTACTGATTTTAGTTCCATTTACAGTTTCTTCGGCTTCCTTTGATGATATTTTTCCATATTTGATATACTCATTATTTTTGACAAGTATAGGAATTCTTATCGGAATTTCAATGTCCTGGTTATTAAATAATAATGAGAAAGTAAATAAAGAAGTAACTAATGTTATTATTACAAAAAAACTACCCATATTATCTTCAGCAGAAAAAACTGTAGTTAATATTTTACAATCTAATGAAAATAAGATGTGGCAAGCCGAATTAGTACGCCAGGGCGCATTTACAAATTCAAAGGCGAGTAGGTTACTTTCAAGTATGGAAAATAGGGGATTAGTTAGACGTGTGCGTGATGGGATGGGAAAAAGAGTTGAATTAACATTAATGGAGGATAATGCATGAATAACCGACGAAATCAAAAAATTTTTGCTATTGCTGGCTTCTTGATGATTATTATCATGTCATTAATTACTCAAATAATACTAAATTTGGAAACTAACTCTGGATTGATTAAAGATGAGGGAATTTTCACAATTCCATTATTAATTTTAATATTATTTTTAATCTTAATTCTTACAATTATATATCAATTAGGTCCTTTTAAGGATAATAAAATAGAATTAAAACGTGAAGATATAAGTATAACTTTATTAATAATTTCAATGTTTATATTTGGTTACATTATTGGGCCATCATTATCTATCCATAATATTTTACCAAATTATAAAATCACCGGCTTAATAATTATATTAATACCAATATTAATGATGTCATTAATGTTATCAACTTTCCAAAAAAGTACTAAAATTGAAGTTGTTAATGATTGCGAAGAGTAATTATTATTCAATTAATTAAAAATAAATTAAGAAAAAACAATATAGTGCCCTTTTCTTTCATTGGAATAGTCTTTTAATCTTAAAATATTACCTTCAAAAGCACTTTCTGCAATATCTCGCATTGCTTGACTTATCCAATCAATATTCTCAAAATCTGACAGCTCAAACCACCCATAATCAGATATTTCATCTGGATCAATTTTAATCTCTTCATCCTGAATCGTTACAGAATATGCTAAAAATATTCCTGGAATATCTCTATTGATGCGTTCTCTTATGGCTATTAGCCCAACAACATCTCCATCAATTCCGCACTCTTCTTTTAATTCTCTAATTACTGCCTTTGTAGGGGCTTCTCCTTGATCAACAGCACCTTTTGGCATGCCCCAAAGACCTTCACTGGATCCTCGAGACTCTTTTACGAGTAATATTTTATTTTCATTTACGACGCAGGCTGCGACACCTAAATCAGTATCAACGGACCTCATGCGTACAAGAAAGAATGATTACTTATGAATCATTTTCTTACTGTTTTCAGTCAATACCTATTTGTGATGGGCTTTACCATGAACTAGGAATTATTCATGGCAGGAGGAAAATATGGCGATAGCAGTGCAAGAGATCTCTCAGATTGGGGGAGGCCAATAGCTAGATTTTTTGCTAAAAAAATAGAACACACCCCTATCACGGTAATTCAGGTAACTAATTTTCACCTCTTACTTTCTATTTTATGTGCATGGCTAATTATTGAGAATAATATTATTTTAGCTTGTTTTTTATTGGTCATAAAGGGAGTTATAGATGCAATTGATGGTGAATTAGCCAGAATACGTAAGAAACCATCTCATGTTGGTAGGTACTGGGATACTGTTGCAGATACAATCGGACTAATATTGGTGATGATTGCATTTGGAGAAGCATTAGATTGGAATATTAGTTTGTCAATTGGAATAATATTGGCCATTTTATTTCAATATTCATTATTTAATCACTTTTCAGTAAGGATGAGATTATTGGGTTCAGGAGATACTACTAGTAGAATTGATGAACGGATACGTCCAAATGCTCACCCTTGGGAGAAACAAAGAAATGTAGATATATTTCATTTAATTTATTTATTATTTTTTAGTTGGCAAGATAGAATTATTTCAATCCTTACAGGCAAGGGTTCAGAGAAATTAGTTTGGGAACTAACTTTATCTTCCCTTCTTGGCTATGGAGTCCAATCACTAATGATTTTAATCCTATCTATTTCAAACAATATGCAGTATCTCCCTAACTTAGTTTTACAATTAAATATTTTTATAATGCTGATTATCATAATTAAAAGTAGACTTTGAAAGAGAATACTAAGTATGGTGACATATTGGACATACTATGGAAACAGGACTAAAGAATAGTGTAGTTTTAGTGACGGGAGGAGCAGGTGGCATTGGCCAATCCATATGTAAAAAATTTGCTTTAGAAGGAGCTATAGTAATAATTCACTATTATGAATCCTCCGAAAAAGCAATTGCTCTAGCCAAAGAAATTGATGGCTTTGCTGTACAATCCGATCTTCGCGATTCAGATTCAACTATGTTAATGATAGATAAAATAATTGCAAAGTATGGGAAACTAGATATTTGCATAGCTAATGCAGGGTATTATCCCAGTGAACCTAAGCCATTGTGGCAAATAAGTCCCGATAGATGGAATTCTACCATAACTTCCAATCTTAATATTGCGTATAATACGGCAAGAGCATTTCTTTTGCATGCCGAACGAAAAAGATACGGATCTTTAGTATTTGTTGGTTCAACGGCCGGAATTTATGGAGAATCTGGACATTCTGATTACGCAGCAGCAAAAGGAGCACTCACATCTGGATTACTAATGTCACTAAAGAATGATGTCGCCGTATTGGGAAATGTTAGAGTTAATGCCGTTGCCCCGGGTTGGACATTAACTCCTAAAAAATTAGAGCAAGGTATTGATAAAAATACAATTGATATTGCTACTGCTACTATGGCCCTAAAGAAATTAGCAACTCCTGATGATGTTGCGAATATCATAGTTTCTCTATCATCTGACAAGATATCTGGGCATGTTACAGGGCAAGTGATTGAAGTTGCTGGTGGCATGGAAGGTAGACTAATTTATTCTTGATTAAATTTTATATTAGAATTAATAAATTTATGTATGAGTATCAGATTTATTCTGGAATTATTAATTAATTATATTGCCATCTTGTCACATTACATCTCGTATTTGATAATCTATACTCAAATTATGATGGGCTAGTCATTTTATCCATAGATTTCAAACACACAATATGTCACGCTTAATCATGACTTTCACATCATCAAGGAGAATCGACTTCCCAATGGTAGATCTTGCTGGCATAGCTTACTATCCAAAGTTTTGGGATTTAGCACATCGATTTTTTGAAGAGTCATGGCATTATACTTGTAATTTACACTATAACGAAGTTTTACAAATACATAAAATCGGATTCCCTTTAGTGCATAGTGAAGCATCTTTCTTACATCCATTGAAGTATGGAGATACCGTATTTTGTAAGATAAATGTATCAAATATTGGTAATTCATCAATCACATGGTCCTATGAACTTTCAAATCAAGATGGAAAGATATGTTGGTCAGCAATCCAAACTACTGTTTGTACAAACATGGATTCAATAACTGAAAAAACCAATGTACCTGATTGGATAAGAGAAGGGTTAGAGAAAATAATGATTTGACTATTTACTATTTTTATCTCGTGGCCATTTTTTTGATAAAGCTTCACGTAAATCATCATTCATTTTGGCATCCCACCAATTTGCTTTACGCCAAATTGCATATCTACCTCTAATACCTCTCAAATCAGCCCTATCCAATTTCGTACCTTGAAAATTTGATAGATTCATTTTAGCCTTTAAAAAAATTGCATCTCGCATATCAGCGTTATCAAAGGATGCTTTCATTAGATTTGCTTGTTTAAATGACGCCTTTCTCATATCAGCACCTGATAAATTAGCACCTTCGAGATCGGAACCATCAAAAACTGCTCTTCTTAAATCTGCACCTGATAGGTCAATACCTCGCAAATCTTTTCTTATATGGGAACTATAAGACCAATTTTCTTTTTCTTTGTCCATTTTCTCTACTCTTTTTTGGATTTACAAATAAGATTTATTCAACCTTCATATTGATACCATTAGATGTTAATAGATAAATGTTTTATTGAAATTTTTAATTTTTGAAATATACAACTTACCCGTGAAATTAAAATTAGTAGGCCCTGAGCGCTACACATGGATGGCAGTGCAAGCGCAGGTTATCCACTAATTTTACATCAAGGAGCAGATCCTTCAAAATTAGGTGGCGTAGCAATATGTGGATTCTCAACGGTCGGATCCGTTGGCGTAATAGCAACTTCTCATTTGATAAAATCATTTAATTTACAACCCATGGGGACAGTTATGCATCCAAAATTTCCGGCAATTGCGTTAATTCATGACTCTGTACCTAAACATCCAGTTAGAGTTTATCAAGGAGAAAAAATTGGAGTATTTACTTCTGAAATACAATTTCCAAATGAGAATGATGTCTACTTTGGTCAGACAGTTTTAGAGTGGTTTACAAAAGGAGGATTCGAAAAATTGATTGTTATAGATGGTGTTGTTAGTAATGATTTAGGAATAAAAGAAGAAAGTGACCTTTGGGGAGTATCTTCAACTATGACGGGTAGAAACAATTTAGATAACTCGAACATCAAAAGAATACAACAAGGTATAGTTTCTGGAATAGCAGGCTATCTCATTGCAGAAGGAGAACGACAGGGTTTGGATATTACGGCATTACTTTCAGAATGTAATCCTATGTATCCAGATGCGAGAGCAGCCCTAGTTGCAGTAGAGGGAGTAAGTGAATTATTGGATATGGAAATTCCCGTAAATAGTCTATTTGAAGATGCTCGTAATATTGAGGAAAAAGTTCGTGAAGCATTTACTAGGGCTAATTCTATAGCATTACCAGCACCTGATTCAGATGAAGATGATGTATCAATGTACTAATCAATAGAATGGATTTGTACCAGCAGTGTGATCGGTAATATCAACAACTTCAAAAATTCCAGGAACTTTATCTTTAATCATAACTTCTACGCCTTGCTTTAATGTAACATCAACCATTCCGCACCCTTGGCATCCTCCTCCAAAAGAAATTATTGCTTTACCTTCATCTACTCCAATTAGGTTTACATGACCGCCATGTGATGCAACTGCAGGATTAACCTCTTCAGATATTATTTCAGCAACTGCTTTCGACAAATCATCCACCCATAATGGATTGGGGTTATCAAAACTAAATCCTCCTCCCATCAAGGTTTCTTTGTAATCTATAGTCGTCCCTTCCAGATATATTTTACTTTTTGCGGCAACTAATACGTCCATACCATCTATTTTAAGAGAAATATCGTCATCTTTTGCTTCTTCTGAATTTACTAACTGCAAATCATATTGAAATCCTTTAGGGCCCCTTCCAATAATTTCTATTCTTAGAACTAATTGTTCAGAATCATCTGAATTTATTGCAAATTGGTCAAGCATTTCACGTGCCTTTGGGCTAATCGACAGCATATCTCTCATCTTACCCTATCACGCAACCTCTATTCAACCTGTTCAATATTTGTATTCACGACGATACAACACTCTCTCTGACAATTCCCCATTCAAAATTAGCCCACCCTCTTTCATGTAAATAATATAAAAAGACCTTAGTAACTATTTCAATTCCTCCTATTGCAATTCCTGCTCCCCAACTTCCAGTAATCAATCTTGCAATTATTACTGTATCAGTAGTTGCCAAAATTCTCCAAGTCATTGTTTTTGCAAAACTTCTTTTTCGAGTTGCGTGGTCCATGTATGATGCTATGATGATTCTGATTTTACCTTTTTTATTAATACCATAAATATTTAAAATTTATATAATTTTTATTATTCTTAACATAATACTCATCATCTCTTGCCTACACGTATCAATATGCTCGTCGACAAACATGGCCGGCAATTGAAAGATTTACGAATATCTGTAACTGATAGATGTAATTTCAGATGTAGATATTGTATGCCTAGAGAAAAATTTGGCTCTAACCACGCGTTTATGCCCCGAAGGTCTTTTCTTTCTTTTGAAGAAATAGAAAAAGTTGTCGTCTCTTGTAAAGAATTAGGCTTAGAGAAGGTAAGAATAACTGGAGGAGAGCCATTACTAAGGCCAAAACTTCATGAATTAATAAAAAAACTTTCTAAATTAAATCTAGATATTGCCTTAACTACCAATGGTTCTTTATTACGTAAGCATGCCAAAGAACTAGCCGCAGCGGGACTGGATAGAGTTACAATAAGCTTAGATGCATTGAGCCAAGAAATACATACTAAAATGACAGACAGTCAAACATCTATTGAAACAATTCTTGACGGTATAGATGCAGCAATTGAGTTTGGATTAACTCCAGTTAAGGTAAATTGCGTAGTTCAAAAAGGAGTCAATGAAGCAGAAGTCAAAAAATTAGTATCACACTTTCAAGGTACCGATGTCATAGTCCGATTCATTGAATATATGGATGTAGGATGTACAAATGATTGGATGCTTGGACAAGTCATCCCATCGAAAGATTTATTGAAATATCTTCAAAAAGATTTTGACTTAATTCCAATAAACTCAATTTCTACAAGCGATGTAGCAAAACGATGGATGCATTCTGATAATTCAGGAGAAATTGGAGTTATTTCTTCAGTTTCTAATCCATTCTGTGGTGATTGTGTTCGTGCTAGGCTTTCAGCAAATGGATATTTGCATACTTGTTTATTTGCCTCTGGTGGCCATGATTTAAGGGCTATAATTCATAACTCTGAAGATATAACAACTTTGACAAATGCAATCAAGGCCATCTGGGCAAGAAGAGATGATAGATACAGTGAACAAAGATCAACTGGAAATTCTGCATTACCTAGAATTGAAATGTCCTATATAGGCGGATGAACCTCTAAAGCCAATTTTACAATTACATCCCAAGGGGCATCTGTTCTTATCGATGGTTTTTTTCCATAGTTAGCCAAACCTGCCGCGTAACCATTATTTCTCAATAAATCTACTAGTTTTTTAGGACTAGGGGGTGATCCAATTTCCAACCAACTGGATAAGTAATCGACTAGAATATGATGTGGAGTTTCAATTCCATTGGCTTCATCAGATAAATTTTTAACACTCTTTACAATTCTTCTTCTTTCATATTCAAAATCTTTTTCCGACCATCCAAGATAATCATCTTTAGAATCGATTGGTGCACACATTTCAATAGCCCGTTCCTCAGTCATAAAGGCTAAAACATCTTTTTTCCCCATTTTTCCAATCCATAAGGGCCCTGATATTCTTTTATCATTTCTTTCGACCGGATGAGAAAGGGGCAGAAAACAATCCATTGGTAAGATTTCTAATGAGGTATCTGGTTGAAGTCCGATCTTTATAGAGGCTTTAACTTCCTCAATTGTGGGTGAATAAATTCTCCATCCAATTGACTCCTCAACTCTATTTGCATTTTCAATACTCCTAATTACTCTTACAGAAACTCTTAGATGATGTGAATCCCAAACTGACATCAAAGGCTCAATCGATCTTTCATGCCTCGCAGCACTCCTTCCAACATTGGCTAATAAAACTCTAAGAGCAGAATCATGAGCCAAACCATCATTTCTTACTCTAGCTCCATAACGTCTTAGTAGGGCATTTTTTGATGATCCTGTTAGTGCGGCGGTATCAGTTGCACTTACTTCTAAAATTCCTCTACGAGCTATTGATTGTATTGCTGTATCTATGAAAGGTACTGGAGATCCATATGGATCTATATCTACCCAATGCCAACCTTGTTCTAATATTGAAGCACGTAAATCTCCTCTTATGGTTTTTAATTTTCCACCTTTATTGTTAGGAGGAAACTCTTCATGATTCTTCAGAGCTAATTTTAATGCTTCCGGATCCATATCGATAATAGTCGCATTTATTCTTTTAGATGACTCTGGTGGTAATTCATTTAACCACCTTCTTGCTCTTAATCCTGTAGCAGAAAGACCATCTAAAGCATATATTTCACCATTTCCTAACAAATTATTTTCAATTGCATATTGCATTAACAATACACTTCTAGTTCTACTTCTGTTCATTGCTGGGTTGTAGAAAACTAATGATTCACCTTTAATTGCTGGCCCAACTCTAGTTTCATTCGGTTTAACATCTAACTTCATTAGAGTTTTACCTTCTCTATGCACAAACGTATCCAACGTCTCGGAGGTATGCACAACCATGCCTCTCGGAACTACTACTCACAAAAGGTTCTGACGATTAGCATTATTCAATAGTGTTCAAAAATAACTTTAGGATCAATATGCGTGACTCTGTGGCCATTATCATTTACGATACCTATAATTTTACATCCAGATAACCTATTATTTAACCAATTTAGAACTTCTTGAGCATAATTAGGAGATACAGCAAGTACCATTCCAAGACCCATATTAAATGTTCTATGCATTTCTTTATTACTAATTAATCCAACTTCTGATATCCACTTGAATTCTGGAGGAATAGGCATGGGCTGAGTGATATTCCAGCCTAATGAGTCATGTAATCTTAGTAAATTAGACAGGCCACCTCCTGTTATATGTGCTAATGCTTTCAAATTAGATGAACTACATGGGCCATCTTCGCCCCTACATGATAATATTAGATCAATTATCGGATCTACATAAATTCTAGTGGGATTAAGTAATACTTCTCCAATGCATAAATTACCTGTTGAATTAGGAAATCTTTCAATTTCTCTACCTTCATGTGAAGCATCAAATGGAGAATTATCATTAAGTTGTAAACCAGACCTTTCCAATACTGCTCTTACTAAGGTATATCCGTTAGAATGAATGCCACTACTTGGTAAACCAATTAAAACATCATCGATTTTCAGATTTTCACCAGTTATTGCTGCCCCTTTGGGAAACCATCCTAGTGCCGTCCCGGACATATCTAATTCATTTACAATCCCAGGTAATGTTGCAGTTTCTCCTCCTGCAAGAGTTATTCTTGATCTTCTACAAGCTTCTGATAATGAAGCACCTAGAATTGCATGAACTCCTGGATCAGTTTTTGGAACGGCTATGTAGTCAACAAATGCAAGCGGTTCTGCCCCTACACACAGCAAATCGTTGACATTCATAGCTACACAATCTATGCCTACCCCCTCCCATCTTCTAATTTCATTAGCTAGTTGAAGTTTAGAACCAACTCCATCAGTTGCGAGCACAAGTCTCGAATCTCCAAATTCTATAATGCCCCCAAATCCACCAGGTAAATCTACTGGAGCACCTTTTTGTCCACTTTTTCTCGTGGATGAACTTAGTGCTGAAATTAAACTAGAAACGGCCAGACCTTCTGCATCTATGTCTACTCCGCTCGATGCATAATCCATGGGCTTAGACGATTTCACGCCCCGGCGAGTGACTGACATCATATCATATTCTCGGATTTAGATATCATTTCTAAAAAAGTTAGTTTTTATATGCTATTATTAACTTAATTTATTATAGTATATAAAAGATTTAGATGATAGAGTCTATAAGTGTTACACATTCTCGGCCGGCCACGGAGTGTGTTTAACACAATGAATAATAATAAAATAATTGCAATGATGATGACATTGAGTATGCTTGCAGCAGCGTTTGCAGGATGTCTCGGTGGAGATGATGAAGAAGATGTTGAAGATTGGACACTAATGGTCGCTAGCGACGTTAATGCTGAATTTGTAACATCTGATTGGGACCCAATAATTCCCAATTTGAACGCCGCGACTGGAATGTGTGATGCAATTCTTTCGTCTATGACAATAACTGACGCAAGAGAAGAAGTTGTCGATTTCACACGTGCTTACTATACAAGTGCGCAGGGAGTCATCGGAGCTAGTGGATCTGCTGCTATCACTGATGTTTCCGAGTTGAATATGGCTGGTACTACAATAGCAGTACAATCAGGAACAACTTCTGATTTGTATGCTGCAGATAATTTAGCAGCAGCTACAATCCAAGCATATGCAGACTGGCCGTCAGTTATGGCTGCTGTTGCAGATGGAACAGCGCACTATGCTATTGGTGATGCACCTGTTGTAGCTCTTCAAGGAACTTTGCTAACTACTTTCTCACCTGAGAACTTTGGTATAGCAGTTCGTGATGAGGCTGATAATGAATTAGAAGATGCTCTTAACGTTGCTATTACTGCTCTAGTTGCAGATGGTGAAGAGGCTGCTATCTTTGATGCTTGGTTCCCAGGCGATCTAAATACATTAGTGGATACTTCAACTGCTTCAACAGCAACTGCTTATCCAACTCCTACTGAAGGAAGCACACTAACTATGATTTTAGAATCTGGATCATTAAAATTCTGCTCAGATACGACATACCCTCCTTTTGAGAGTATAGACGCTAATGGGAATGCTGTTGGTTTCAGTGTAGACATGGGTCATGCAATCGCTGACGAAATAGCTGAACATTATGCTAATGTAGCAGATACAACTGTTCTAGGATGTACTGACATGGATGCTACAAACTATGATGCAACTGCTAACCTAGACGACGGAAGTTGTATTGAAGATACTATAGTCAAAATTGGTTTCTTGAATCCTATTACAGGAGCAATATCACAATTCGCTCCTGCATTTACATATGCAGCAGCAGCAGCAGCTAGTGACTTGAATACAAATAATGACGGATATACTTTTGAAATTGTTACAGCCGATTCAGGATGCGATGGTACAGTTGCAGCAGCAGCAGCTCAATCATTAATTGATGCTGGTGTAGTTGCAGTAGCCGGAGCAGCATGTTCTGGTGCTTCAATGGCAGCAAATGCAGTACTTTCTGCAGCCGGAGTTCCAATGATCTCCTATGCAAGTACAAGCCCATCATTAACTGACTCAACTGCATACCCTCATTTCTATCGTGTAGTTCCTAGTGATGCAATCCAAGGCCAAGCAATGAACGCTATGGTTGCTTCAACAGGTGTTACAAATCCTGCTTTAATCCATATGACTAACTCCTATGGTGCAGGTCTAGCTGATTCATTTGAATCAAATTGGGGTACAGAAAATCTATGTACAAAGATAGGATATGATGAAACTGCAACTTCTGATTTCTCAGCAGCAGTTCAATCAGTTGTTGACGCTGGATGCGATTCAGTAGTTCTAGCATCTTATTCTACAGATGGTGCAATGATTATCGAAACTATGGCAGTTATGGGAGCAACTCTTCCTATATTTGGTGC
>TARA_B110000881_G_C18606053_1_pt1 | contig 14647 bp, 18 predicted proteins | sample TARA_B110000881 | Tara Oceans TARA_B110000881 (sample SAMEA4398150) | marine metagenome | biome: Polar Biome; feature: [MES] marine water layer (ENVO:01000295) within the mesopelagic zone...; material: water (ENVO:00002006), including particulate matter (ENVO:01000060) such as......
GTAGATGTAACTAGAGCATCAATTAGATCCTTTAACTCCTTACCCATATTGGCTGTAAGCCCTTGAGTTATAGAAGTGGATGTAAGAGTGTTGTTTAATGTGATCGCATCTAAAAAAGCACTCATATCAATTGTGAAGGTAGAAGCATCATCTCTTGTGAAAGTTGCTAATCCTGTTGAGCCATTTAATGATCCACTTGTAAGACGTGCTAAGTTACTATCATCTAAATATAGAGACAAATCAATATCTGTATCTGTGCCATCTTCATCTGTATATGTAAGTATGTTAGATGCAAGAGATATTGAAGTAGTTGTTTCGTCTACGTTAGATACTTTAGCATTGTTAACAACATGCTCGTCAAATATAGCCTTAGTCATTACACCAGCATCTGTAGAGTTAGCACCTGATATTGAAGTGTTGTTTCCATCACTTGAATTAACAGTTACTTCAGTTGCAGAAGGAGTGTTCGTTAAGTTAGTAGATACGTTGTGATTAACATCACTTGCTTTCAGTGAGTTAGCTACTATTTCGTCAAACTTTGCTTTTGATAACAAACCTGCTCTACTTGTAGTTGCTGAATTTAGAGTTGCGTTATTTCCTGTAGAAGATGTTACAATAACAGTTGTGTTAGTTGTTGTGCTTTCTGCTATGTTTGTTCCTACATTTACATCTGCTGACGCATCAATACCGTCTAGCTTAGTTTTATCTGCTGCTGTCATAACACCTGCCACAGAAGTAGTTGCTGGGTCTAGAGTAATTCCAGAACCATTCTCAATGTCGATATCTATTTCAGTACCATTTGTTTGTGTCTTGCTTAAGTTATTAGATTCTGCTCCAAGGCTATCTATATCTCCTTGTAGCTCTTCTAATGCACTTTGTACATTTGTTGATGCTAGGTTACCAGATGCTGAAGATACTACTTCAGAAGCTATCTGATCATCTTTGGCGTTAGTTTCTATTCCTGATAATTTTGATTTTTCTGCTGCAGAGAATAAACCTGCATTAGTTCCATCTGCTAATGGAATAGTTGCGTTGTCTCCTGTGTTTGAAGTTACAACTCCTTCAGAAACATCTGCCGCAAAAGTAAGGTTTGTGATTCCATCTGAACCTAAGTCTACCCACGCATTCTTGTCTACACTCCAGGCGTACATTGTATCGTCTGCTGTGTCCCAGTATATTTGACCATCTGCAGGTGTAGAAGGTGCTGCAGCTAAGTTCTGAACTACTGCGTTGAGTAGTTGATTTTTTGATAAGTCTAAATCGACTAAGTGTTTTATTGATGCCATCTTTTATTTTGTGTTTAATATGTTTTAATTTAAAAATGCTTTACCCGAAAAGGCAGCGTTAAATGTTATTATTACTCTATTGTTGTTTACGTAGTCAGCTTGTCCAAAAACAACTGTCTCTGCCGTATCAACTACTGTTATAGAAGGTTTTCTATCTAAGTTGTGTGTTATATCCCAAGATGTGCTAGGAATTCCTTGGTCGTGAATATAAGTAACTATACCTACGGGAGTTCCGTTAAACCCTAGCTTTGTTACGTCACCATTCATGTCTATATGAAATGCAGCTATTGTTTCATGCGTAAGAACATCAGACCCTGTGTAATAACAAACTAAATCTGTAAATGGGTCGGGAATACTATCATTCCAGGCTTGTACCTCCCATTCCTTTGGGTCTAGTGGGTTTGCAGCCTGTATGTTTGTCTGAGACAAAAACAGTCTAGAAGTATTTAGGCTAATGTCTTCTGACGTAGCTATAAGTATAGGGTCCTCTAGGTAGTCGTATATAAACAACTCTCTAGTGTCGTATGCTATATACTGTGCACCTTCTACAAACTTTAAAGGAAGATCTGATCTTTTACCAGTAAGCTGATTCTGATTTAATCTTCTAGTGCCTTTGTTCATTTTATAAAATGTTTTAATTGAATCTTACAAAAATAAGCTCTTTAGTTAAAAATATCCTTTTTATTTTATAGCTAAATAGTCTTTTTTAATTAAATAAAAAAAGAGGCCGAAGCCTCCTTTTAAACTTATTAATTATTTTTTAGACTTATTAAATCTGTTTCTACTTCAGATATCATATTTTTGTAATCATCTGTATCTCCAGGACATTTATTACCTTCTTTCATAAAAAATGAATACAACTTAATTTTTTTTATTAGATCTTCTTCTGTCATTTTTTTTAAATATTAATGTACTATTTTTAGATCATCTCCAGTTCTGTAATGTGTTCCTACTGCAAGTCCTGCTGTAATAGCTGCTGCGTTATCCGCATGCTCTGAAACTGCTGAGTCAAGAAATCCTGCTGATTGCATTAAACCTGAAAACTTAGAAGGTAATACTGATTCAGAATTAATAACTCTTGCTACACCTACAAGACCAGGGCACATTGTGTCATTCTCTATCTTTATGTAAGAAAAATCACCACTAATGTTTCCATTATTTTGATCATGGTATTCTAAATGCAAAACATCTACCTCAGTTATTTGTCCGTGGCCAAGCTCTACTTTAATAGAACTTCCCATAAGATTAGTTATATTTGCATTAATGTTAAAAACGTCAGCTTCTACTTTGCTACCAATAATTCTTTGGTGGTTTCCAGCAACACTAGTAGTAACTCTAGCTTCAGAAAAAGATCCATACGCATCAATAGTTCCTCCGCCTTGAATAAGTGCAGAACTTTCTGATCCACGTACGTACCAGGCTGAAGAGCCACCAGTGTGCTTAGCTTCTGATAAAGATCCTACAAGATTAAGAACTTGGTTATTTGAACTAGATTCTGCAGAAATATGGGCTCCATAAAGCTTTGTGCTAAATCCAGTTGCACCATCTGTCTTCTCTATATCAATCTCTAAGCCCTTAACAGTGGTATCAAGATTGTCAGAATAAATTATAGATCTTTGATCTGTTCTTGGATCTGGCTCGTCTCCACCTATTGACGCTACTATTCCTGAAGAACTTTCGTAGTACAGTTTACCCGTATCTGTTGCAAGAAAAGTAGATCCTGACGGTATATTTTTTATTGCTGATTCTTTTTCTCCATCTACTCCGTGAAATTGGTTTTGAGTTTGTTTCATTACTTTTTATTATTTTGTTTGTTAACTTGTTTTTCTTTAATACTTATTTCTTTGTCTTTTTTAGACATTAAATTATTATGCTTTTCCATGTCTTGATCTAAGCTTCTGTTCTTTATTCCCAGTTCAGCTTGGAACTTTATAAGATCTTCTTCAGTGTCATCTTGTTCAACACCTCTCTCTTTGCTAATGATGTTTAGCCTTTCTGTTTCAGCGGCTAATTCCGCAATGTATCTTTTAGTTTCATCTTCTTGCTGGAAGTTGGCTTCTTCTCTTGCCATTTCAGCTTCTTGAATTTGTGCAGCTTGTTGTTGTTGTTGCTCAAATTGTTTTTGCTGTTGCTCACCTTGCTGTGCCTGAGACTCTTTCATTTTCTTCTCATCTCTTTCTATCATTCGCTGAACTTCTCTTACGCTAGGAGAATTGTATATCTTCATTGCGGTAGAGAATGATAACATCTGGTTTTGTAGTCCCATCTGAACCATTCCGTCAAGTCTTTGTTGCATTTCATTTACAGAATTGTCGTTAGACATTTGTATTCCATACTCTTCTTCAGCAAACTCATCTCCATCAATCTCCATTAACTGCTTTGTCATATCGTCAGCAATGTAAGCAAACTTTTTGCTATTACCTTTTAATGCAATTTTTGCAGTTTCTACAAGTATCTGGAAACATCTTTTCTTGCAAAAGTCATGCATGTTAAACAGTTCCTCTGTAATGTGGTTTGACTGACTAACAGCTCTTTCTATACCACCCACAGTCTCTCTGTTCTCAGTCTGACCAAGTCTCTGTCTAGATACTCCTGTAATCTCATCCATCTGTGACTTAGCAAATTCCATCATTTGTATGTGGGTCTGGATAAAGTCACCAACTCTTTGTTCAAGAACTTTACCAGTAGTGTTACCTACTGATCCTGCAAGCTTACCTTTTGCTTGACCTCTTTGTCCTTCTTTAAAACTATCTACTACAGATATACCAGACTTGCGTGCAAAGTACAACCATTTTGTAATAGACCAGTCTTTAGGTATTTTTGCAACATCGAGCTCTATAATAGACCCCATGTACTTAGCCATTGCTTCATTCACTCTGAACCATGATATGTCATACAGGTATTGGAATGGTTTAGCTCTGTCTACTAAAGATACAGCTTGTGCATCATTTGTATTATATACTTGACCAACTATACCACAAGAATTGAAGCTTGGCTGGTTAAACTTATTGTATTGTATTTCTCTAGGCTTAATCTGTACGTAGATGTCTTTACCTATCTTAACACCTTTCCACCATTGGTTTACCCAGAACTTTTCCCAGGTCTCTCCCATGTTTTTTTCAAGGATGTAGTTTTCATCTCTGTACTTTATTTGCTCTTGGCCTTGCTCATCAATGAATGTAACCTTGTACACACACTTCTTAGATTTCCAGAACATTCGTAGAACTCTTATGTTACCACTCCCATCGGTGTAAGTACCTTTTCCTTGAGCTCCATTCCATACTCCAGATGCATCTAAGAATGCATTTATGTTTTCTCTCTGTAATATTTCGTAACCTGTCTTGTCGTCAACTTGCCAAGATTCTCCATCAGAGTCTTTTCCACTTGATCCTGTAAATCCTCCACTTTCTAGGTCTAATACTTCTTTGTCTTTTAGATCTTGATAGAATGTATCTTGTATTTTACCAGGACTCCAGTAATCATCAATAACTATAACATCAGCATCTTCCATTTTGTTAGAGTATCCTGATCTAAGTGTGTAAACCTTATGTGGGTTTAGCTTTTCAAATGTAACTTCTCCATTAACGATGTCAAAAGCATAAGCTTCTTCTCCGCCAATAAGTGCGTCTTTAAATCCTTGCTGGAACTTATTCTTCATGTCAAGTTCAGCTATGTAATGTCTTATCAGTAAGTTAGCTCTTTTTTCTCTAATGTCCTGGTAGTCCATGTTAATGTACTCAGCAAAATCTTCAAGCTCTTTAGCTATCTCTTCTTCTGATCCACCTTCTGCTTGTAGCATCATCTGAATCTTTTCGTCAATCATCGCCTTCTTGTCTTGTTTTATTTTAGACAATGTCTCTGGATTGGTAATAGTAGCAGACCAGTCGAATTTTCTTCTAGACTCTTCTCCAACTAATACATTTACTCTTGGCGTGATTATAGGGTAGTGCTGTATAGTGTCAGGAACATAGTACTGCTCCATCTCTCCTGGGTTAATAACAAGCTTTAAATCCTTCATGTCTATAATTCCGTTGTATAGATTCTGATTTATTACCTTGTCTTTTACCTTCTTTCTAGTAGTCTCGCTACCTAAGAAGCTATTATTGTCAGCCCAGTCTAAGTGCTCTTTTCTCCAAGCAGTATTTTTCTTTCTAAAAGAAAGCTTTTGTCTTGGAAATGTTTTAATTGATGACATATTTTATTTTTTACAAAATTACGTTATTATATATTTTTTTTACATTATTCTTTATAGCTCAAATGTTATCTTTCTCCTAAGACTCCAGAGTCTATAACTCTTTGCCAATTCTTGTCAATAAAGTCATCTCCTGTAGCATTAAAATGATTGTCTCCATTGTCTCTTTCGTCATACTTATCTATCAGTTTAAGCCTGTCTTCTCTGAGTATCATAACCATGTCCATAGCAGAACATCTATCAAAGTTACCATCAGGATTCCAAGCTATACATTCTTTGATGTATCCTATACTTCTAATCCTTCTAAGGTTTGGCACACTAACAACTACAGACCCACCTGTAACTTCGTCAATAGTGTCTTGCTCAAACTGAGATAACATCCACTGTCTTTGAAGTGTTTTACCTAGCTTAATTACTTCTTTTGTTGTTCTAGTACCTTTAGCTCTGTTTCCATGAAGTACAGACTTAACTATGTCCATATCTCTAAGTATTTCTGGAGTATCAGAAAGTAAGTACAATGCATTAGCATTAGAAAAGTAACCAAACATTCCTTTGAGGTTATTCTCGTAGTTTGTTCTAGCATTGTAGAACTTAGTTAGCCTAAGACATGTCTCGTAAAAGTCAGATGCCAGAACAGGCCTTCCTGTGTATTCGGCAACTATCTTGTCAGTCCACAAGTCAAATATCATTATTGTAGCCAAAGATCCATTTATTGTGTAATCATTATCTACAGGATCGACACCACCAATATACCTATCGCCATACACTTGATTGTTTCTATCCTTGTGTGGCATTTCGAATATCTCTATAGCTCCGTCAGAGTCACCACCTTTCACTGTGAATGGGTAATCCCTGATAGGAGTTATGTCGCCAACACTGTTCCAGATTACTCCGCCCATGTTGTCAGTAGATAACCTACCTACCCAGTGCTCGTCAGTGAATGCTTCTATTCTAGGCATTATTTCTTCTAGTAAATCTCTAAGATCTGCTACAGGGAATGCTGACCCTTCTTTTCTCATTATTGCCTCTTGAGGCGTAATAGGGTGTTCTGCCTTTAGCTGTATAATAGCATTAGGATCCGAAGCACCATACTTTGTTTTTATTCTATTCTTTACTGTAAGTATAAGTGCACCAATAACATCACTGTTACCGTCTTTGTCATACTTACCTTTGAAGTTCATGTATGTCCCAAAGAAGAATGCACACCTACCTTTACCTCCGGTGTTCTTGTCAAACACGTTAGGAAGGTCTTGTATATTGTAACCTCTTGAGTTGTAGAAGATTTCTTCTAAACCCTCAAAGGCTGCACCTTCAGTACCACCTGTACCATAAGCATTCATTAATCCAAAGGCAAAACCATCCTCTTCTACTGATGGTCTAGCAATACCCCATGCGGTTAGGAAGTTATCAAACTTACCTGCTTCCTCCCATTCTATGAGAGACCCCCTTTTACCACGGGCTTTTTCTGCATCATTCTTTAACGTAACACCCATAACTTCGTTAAGAGTACCTACATCAGTTCCTGACTTATTATCTTTCCTACCCATCTTCCATTGCATGTCATTCATAGAATCCTTTAGGGATCTGTTCCCTGGGAATCCAGTATGGACTGCACAAAAGTCTGCAATAGCAATAAACTTGTTTAGAACACCATCCTTAGTCAAGTATTCTTTTTCATTTGCTATAGCGTAGGACTTTATTTTCTTTCTTGCGTGCTCGTATTCTCCTACAATAAAGTTTCTTCCTAGTTTTGATCCACCTTTAAATGAAAAACCAGAACCCCTTTTCTTTAAAGTAGCTGTGTGCTTACCTGCATTTCTTGCTTTTTCTAAGTAATGAAAGAATAAGTAATCTCCGTCATAAGGATTAGGGAAGTCTTCTATCCTACCTGCCATCTTAGTTCCTTCTACCGCATCTACTTTTAGTATTGGCGAGTAGTTCCAATAGAAGTATAAGTATCCAGGGATCCACTCTCCATCGCTTTCTCTTACCAAACCTTCTCTACATCTTCTGGCTTCTTCTTTCCAAAACTTAAAGTATTCGCTATTTGGGTTTCTATTCTGGGTAAGCAGAGAATATGTGCCGTGCTTTTGAAAATGCAATGCTGCACCCCTGAAGAAATCCATATCTTCTAAAATGTGCGGGTTGGTAATATCAACAATAATCCTTCCTTCAGGATCTAATTCTCTTTTCTTAGACTTAGGGTCAACAGGCTCTAGCTCATAGAATGGATTGTTCCATCTATCTAGATCGCATGCTCTTTTTCTATCTGTATTGGATAGGTTCTGTATAAACTGTATGCTATCTATAACATCTAACAAGTCTCTTCTTTCCTCTTGTTCAAGAGAATTCATTAGCTCGTCATCTAGTTGTGTCTGGTATTTGTTGTATATTCTTGTTTCCATTATATACCCATATCATCAAACACACCGGTTTGTCTGTTACCAGACTGTGTCTTAAGTTCTTTTTCTTTTATAACTTCTTCTTCTATCTGGTTAAGTGCTTTTACCAGCTTAGGTATTTTCTCTACAGCACTAACAACCTTACCTATGTCAAAGATAGGCTTATTTGTTTTTTTATCTCTTTCATTAACATCAACAACGTCAAGGAATGTAGATATCTTTTGTACAACACCTCTTGTACTTCTAAGCAACTTTGTTGAGGTTGTCTCAGATAGTTTCTTGTAGTACTCTATAGCGTCCTCTATGTAGTCAGGGCGTTCCCAGTCATTTGGTAATGCATCCATGTCGCGACATATAGCCTCGTGTCTTTCATTCTCGTCAAGAATGTACTGGAAGTCACTTCTGTCATCACAGATGTAATAAACATAAGACATCTCTGCTACAGCATTAACTTTCTCTTTATCTTTATCATTGTCCCATATCTTTTTAAATGGGGTTAACAGTAGTGCCTGCGGGCTAAATACTACCTGGTAATTCTTTATTTCAAAAATATTCATATCTCTCTCCTTTTGTTCTTTTGCGAATATACAAAAAAAAACCCACTCTGTCAAGTGGGCCTATAATAATAATTGCATTATTTTCTATTTCTTGACCTTTTTTTAAATTAATGTATTTTTAATTAAAAGATAGCACACTCTGTCAGTAGTATCATTCCTGCTGCTGAATTAGCACTTTCTAAAGCTACCCTTGTAACTTTTAACGGATCAATAACTCCTTCATCTTTCATTATAGCATACCTGTCTAACTTTGCATTATATCCCCAGCCTTCCTCAAGAGCCCCAACATCAGCAAGAGTAACATCGCCACTTTTACCAGCATTCTCTGATATAATTTTAACAGGCCTTGCTATTGCCTCTTTGATAATCTGTGCACCTACATTCTCATCACCCATCAACAATGTAATTGCTGATCTAGCTCTAAGAAGTGCAGATCCACCTCCATCTACTATTCCTTCCTCTATTGCTGCTCTTACTGCACAAAGTGCATCGTCAGCCCTGTCTTTCTTTTCTTTTGCTTCTGTAGGAGAAGATGCTCCAACATATACTACAGCTACACCACCAGATAGCTTTGCTATTCTTGATCTAAGTTGCTTAGCCTCATGCTCTGAAGATGATTCTTCTACTTTTCTAGTAAGTTGTCCAACCCTGTCTAATATAACATTGTCGTCACCTCTACCATTTACAATCACTGTACTAGTTCTCTCTACAGTTATTCCTTCTGCTCCACCAAACATTTCTTCAGATATATTATCATCTGTTAATGCTTCTAGAGTAAATCCTGTTGAATCGGAAAATACAACGCTATTTGTTAGCACTGCAATGTCTGTTAAGTTTTCAAATCTACTTTCGCTAAATCCTGGTGCTTTTATAGCAACAGACAGCAAAGACTTATGTACCTTATTTACAACTAGTTGCGATAAAGCTTGTCCATCTACATCTTCTGCAATAACTACTAAAGGTCTTCCAGTCTTTTTTGCAAGAGTCATTACAGGGATAATGTCATCCATGTTGTTTATCTTTTTGTCACACAACAAGAACATAGGGTTTTCTAGTTCTGACATTGTACCTTCCTGATTTGTAGGGAACAATGGAGATACATAACCTCTGTCAAACTGCATGCCAGTCACAACTTCTATGTATGTATTGTGATTAGGTGACAATTCGACAGATACAACTCCCTGTTTTCCTACTTTAGTAAAAGCTTCTGCCAACATGTCTCCTAATTCAGGATCATTGTTTGCTGATATAGCTGCAACTTGTCTAACCTCTGGGCCATCTAGTTCAATCTGAGTACTGTTATCTTTTAGATACTTCACGACTTCAACAACAGCTTTATCCATACCTCTTTTTAAGTCTATTGGATTAGCACCTGCTGCAATGTTCTTAAATCCTTCTGATACTATTGCTTGTGCTAAAACTGTAGCAGTTGTAGTACCATCGCCAGATATCTTTCCTGCTAGAGTAGCAACTTCTTTAATCATCTGTGCACCAATGTTTTCTAGAGTATCATCAAGATCCTCTATTGCTTCAGCTACAGTAACTCCATCTTTAGTAACCAATGGCTTCTGTCCATTCTTTACTATAACTACATTACGACCCTTTGGTCCCATTGTAACTGATACAGCATCTCCAAGAGTATCTACTCCACGCTTTAATCCTGCTAATGTATTATTTAATACTACTTCCATCTATTGTGCTTTTTTTGATATGTATTTTAAGTTTCTTTCTGACACATTTATGTAGTCGTGACCATCTATAGTTATAATAGGAATCTTTATCTCTGACTCCTTATTTACCTTCTGACCCATGTTCTCTCCAAGTTGAACTCTCATGCTCTCAAAGTTTAGAACAACCTCTGTTCCTTTAAATGCTTGTTGAACTTGTGGTCCATGTGCCATTACCATTTGCTTCTCCTGGTAATCAACCTCTGCACCACCATCCATTAGAGCTGTAGCTAGTAATAGTCCTGATGAAGTTCTAACCTTGTTTCTCTTTGCAGATAAAAAGATTGAATTAAACATAGGCTCCACATCATCGCTTAGAGGGATTACATTCATTGAGTTGTTGTAAAGTAACTCTTTTACTTCAGCCTCAGCACCAGACATCTTCTTAGCATCCTCTGCCTTACCGTCTGCCCCCTTAAGAGTCTTATCTCTTTCAGCAAAGTATCCTTTGATGTCATTAGTTAACTCCTGCTTATTCTTGTTTTTTAAGTTGTCATCTTGTGCCTGACTACTCTTTATTTCTTTTCCTTGCATTTTCGTTCATTTTTCTGTACATATAAAAACTAGCATATAGCTTACCTATGCACGGTATATTAAAATTTGTTTTCATTGCATCAAATTCTTCCCTGGTTAGGTTAGGATCAAAGTGCAATTCTTTTGTCTTTTTTCTGATAAACTCGTATTGACTTTCTATTGCCTTGATTACTACCTCTTTAGGCATAGACATCTCTTCAGATATTTTCTCTATCTTTATTTTATCGTCACTACTTAGTTTCATCTATCTCAAAATTAAATATTAGTTTGAATTCATTTGATCCAGAATCCATTTTTGGTACTAATGATTTGTGTATCTTGTTTTCTTTTGTTATTACATCTTTTCTTCTTAGTGCAGTAAGCAAGTTGTTAAATACTCCTGCTTTCATTCCACCAAGATCTTCTCTTACTTGTGCTCTTGTCTCCTTAGAAAATAGAAGCTTGTCCACTAAGACTTCATTGCTTATCTCCTTACTAAGTTCGGATCGGTAATAAAGAAGGGCACTTAGTGCTTCCATTTCTTTATTTGCTAGCTTATGATATGGCTGAAGAAACTTTAACCAATACATAAACAGATTTCTCTTGTCTGTACGTATTGACTTTACACTAGTGTTCTTCATCTCCTACATTAATTATTATTATTATAACAATGTATTTGTCATTGCTTTTGTAGCTGTGAGTGTCTAGCTCAAAGTTTCCTGCAGAAGACTCCTGGTTGTATCTGTCTACAAAATGAGCCATCTCATCTTCTTTGTCCATTACATCAGCTAACGTGTCAACTGTAAATTTTATTTCAAGTGAATCTGCTGTACTAATCATCTTTGCTTCTATTTAAAAATTTTTCTCCGTATTCTTCTTCATACATCTTTTCCCAGTCAAGTATATGCGTCTCCTCTAGATCTGTATTTCCACAATCTACACAGTAAGCTACAGCTGGATTTTCTATATTTTTAACTTTTAGGCTTAAACATGTTTTACAGTATGTTACTGGAACATTGTCGTAATCTTTCTTTTGACTAATCATTTGTATTATAATTTTAAAGTCTTCTATAACTTCTCGGTTGTATTGAGGAAAAGGTCCCAACTTGTTTAGGTTTTCTCTTCTCTCTATTTCTTTTGTTATGTATTCTAATTTTTTACTCATGACAATTATATTTTCTCCCATTTACCTAGAGGACAGTCTGATGTTTTAGATCTAGCCTTTGCTGATAGTATGCATCCACATTCTAAGCATCTGTTCTTGTCGCTTCTACTTGGACAAGGTCCACACACTTTTATTCTTGCGTCAAACATAGCCTCTACATCATCTTCGTATAAGCCTATTTTCTTTTTTGCTAGGTTTGTAAATCCTTCTGCAATCTCTCTGGGTTTAATTATAAATTTTGCCATTGTACTATTATTATTTTGTTACAGACAAATATAACTAAAAAAAAGATTGCCACCAAGGAATTTGGCAACAATCTTTTAAAAAAACTAAAAAAAATAATAATTTTATGAGTGTGTTATGATCCAGTCATCTGCATTCATGTCAGATACTGATGCTGTCCATCCGAATATTTCGTTGTTAGGATGAACCATACACATCTGGTTAGTTATATCTACGCTAGAATGAAGATCAGCCCTTTCTGCTATAGTTTGCTTTACTAATGATGGAATAGACATTACCTGATGAAGATGTTTCATAGGAACACTAACTCCATTTGGCTGATATATAAAGTGACCTCCTTTAGATGCCCACTTAGCTCTGTATGCTGTACCGCCTCTTCTTAGTGCCCAGATAGCGTCTCCAAATGATAATCCTTCTAGGACAACTCCTTTGATGTCAACTTCTTCTGCCTCTTCTTCTGTTTCTTCCGATTCAAACATCAGTAGTCTCTCTACCATAGAGTCAACTTCTTCTGCAAGCTCTTCAATAGACTTATCTTGTAGTCCTTTCTTTTTAGGCTTCTTTGCTACGTCATCTTTGTTGAACTTAGGTTCCATTACATCAGGGTCACTAGGATCTACTAACTCTATAACTACAGGTACACCTGTCTTTAATGTTACGTAGTTTGCCCAGTAGGTTGCATTTTCAATCTCTTTATCAGTAGACTGGTTGCTAATTTTAATTGTTTTAAACATGTTGTTTGTGTGCTTTAGATTATTATTAGGTGTAAATATAAGAATCTTATTTGGATTGGTAAAGGAAAGTAATGAGAAGTTATCCACATTCTCTCTTGTTCGGGCTTGGCTTTTTTCGACCCGCACTCTTGTCGGTCATAGCGGTTCTCGCTCTTAATACATCTATTCCACTCCGACAATAGTACTTATGCACGCAAGTTAGTGTTTTAATTTTTAGGAATCAAGTTTATTTGTGAGGATTTATTAACAGGGGTGGGATAAAAAAGAAAAGCCTCGCTCCAGAACGGAACAAGACTTGTCTTATTGTGAAGATATCCGAGCACACGGATTCTTTAAATAACATGCAAAATATAAACAGGAGTTAATTCCAATCAAACTCCAGGGTAACAAAAAATAAAAAAACACTTATTGTATTGTATGGGTAACTTTCTTCTTCTTTAATAAACTCCCAACCTAATGTGAACCTATGATGTGGCCAATGTAATAATATTTGTACTCTCCAATCATTCATAATAATTATTTTATAGTAGTTAAAAGATATAAGATTCCCTAAGAAGTTACTACACCTCTTAGATCTAAGTCACCTTAAACCTATTTTAACTCCAGTTATGTAAAGGGTCCGTACTATTTAAACCTATCTGGGAGGATTCACCCGCCTGTATTCCCAGTACCCTTATGTTTTACTGAAGTCATTTTCGAATTTACCGGGGACAACTCTGATCTCTATTTAAGATCTACAACCCGATGTCTAAGATCCTCCCATCTGGTTCGGATCTGTAATGAGACGGATATCTCATAATTCTTTTACAAATATACTCTATTTAATTCTATACTCCAAACTTTGCTATAATACAAACTACGTGTTGAAGTTAATCGGTATTCTTGGTACTTTGTCTATTATCTTTTCATTTATATAGAAAGACTCTGTATTATAGTCAGAGAAATATTCCATATCGTCTCTAGTCCATTTCTCTACCTGCTGTTTCATTTCATCGATCTTTCTATTATATGCGTTTTTCATATTGCTTCTATTACATCCTTGAATTCCTCAAGGCTTTTTATAAATCCATTGTGTATAACTCCTTGTGGTGTTATAATAACAAACAGTCCTCTCATTAAGTGATCTACTGTTGTGTTAAGTCCAAATCCTGAACTCTTCTTCCAGATTTCATTATCTGTATCGTATATGAATCCTTTTTCTGTTAGTATATCTTTATAACTCATTTTTTCTATTTACTAATAGCTAAATTAAATAAATATCCTACTACGAGAGTTACAACTATCATTACCACCTGGAGTATTATTGATCTTATATTCTTTCTTTTCTCTTCTTTATCTTTACTCTCTTGTTGTAAGATCCTGTTCTCTTCCTCAATTGCATACATATTTGCACTCCAATTAGATTGCTTTATTTTTGGAGCCTGATATTTTAATTTATTCCGATCTATATTACTCATGGGTGCAATATAAGTAATTAATAAATACCAGGCAAGCTTTTGGGCAATTATTTTTTCACAATAATTTTTTAAAAAAAAAAGTTTTACGCGTACTAAACCAGGATTCAGCCCCACCCGATTTAAAAATTGGGGAGATAGGGTATGGCTTTACGGCATATCAACCTCTTCTCAACGTGTGTAAGATGCTCTAAGCGTCCTCTACTAAGCAGTGCACGGGCTCAAGTTATGTTAGCTTGATTACTTTACTGAGTTTGCGTCTTCTCATTATGAAAAAGACGCGTAATTCCCTTTGGGGATATATAGTATCTAGGTGTGGTCTAACAATCACCTTACAGCAAGGGAAACATAGCTGTACACACCGTAGGATATTA
>TARA_B110000881_G_scaffold174993_1_pt1 | contig 14640 bp, 10 predicted proteins | sample TARA_B110000881 | Tara Oceans TARA_B110000881 (sample SAMEA4398150) | marine metagenome | biome: Polar Biome; feature: [MES] marine water layer (ENVO:01000295) within the mesopelagic zone...; material: water (ENVO:00002006), including particulate matter (ENVO:01000060) such...
TGGGTAGACCTCCACAAGAAGACTCTCAATTTGGAAAATTGATTCATTCTATGACTGGAAGTGTAATAGAAAATGAAATACCTGGTCTAAAATCAGTAAACGCAGTTGATGATGCAGGAGTTCATCCATTATTATTAGCTATAGGAAGTGAAAGATATACTCCTTATAATCCAACAATGGTACCTCAGGAACTTTTAACAATAGCAAATCATATACTTGGAACTGGTCAATTATCTTTAGCTAAATATCTCCTAATTATTGATAATGAAAATGCCCCAGATATTAATGATAAGAAAGCTTTTTTTAAACATCTTTTAGAGCGAGTAGATTGGTCAAGAGATTTACATTTTCAAACAAAAACAACTATTGATACACTTGATTATAGTAGTAAAGAACTTAATGGAGGTTCAAAGTTAATTATTGCTGCTGCTGGCCAATTAAAAAGGAATCTGACTTTAAATAATCCTATACTTGATTTTCCAATTGGTTTTAAAAATAATTGTGTAGTTATGGATGGTGTTTTATCAATTGATGGTGATGGAGATATTAATGTTTTAATTAAATATTTGGAATCTAAAAACCTAAAAGGTATTGCAATGATTACTTTAGTAGATGATGCTAAATTTGTTGCAGAAAGTTTTAGTAATTGGCTTTGGGTATGTTTTACTCGTTCTAATCCTTCTCATGATGTATATGGTATTAATATGAAAATTTTAAATAAACATTTTTCATGTTCTATTCCAATTATTGATGCTAGAATAAAACCGCATCATGCTCCCATTCTTAGTAGGTAATTAGATTATTTTTTTTTCCATTTCTTTTTCTTCATCTTTTTAAAAACTTCATACTTTGGTCCTTTATCAAAGTTATTTGGTAATGGTGTTTTGAGAATTGATTTTTCAATCAACTTTTCAATATCCATAAAATTACGAACTTGTTTGCTATTAATAAATGTTATAGCCTCTCCAGTATTATCTGCTCTGGCAGTTCTTCCGATTCTATGAACATAATCTTCTGCATCATGAGGCACTTCATAATTAATAACTAATTCTATTCCTTTAATATCTATCCCTCTTGATAAAATATCTGTAGCAACAAGTATTTTTATTTTTTTGTTCTTAAAATCTCTTATTGTTTCTTCTCTTTGCTCTTGATTTAATTCAGAATGCATATCGCTTGATGCAAATCCTGATCTATTTAGTGTCTTCTTAATTTCTTTAACACTTTTAATACTGGAAGCAAATATTAGCACATGACTTAAAGGCTTTTCCTTTGCTTTATTTTTAAGAATTTCTCTAATTAATCTTACCTTTTGTTCATCATTTACTAAATATGAAGACTGAGAAATTCCAACAGCTGGTTTAGACATAGCTAAACTTATGCTTTCAGGATTAATTAATATATTCTGAGCTAGTTTTCTGATTTTTGGTGGCATTGTTGCTGAGAAAAGAAGCGTTTGTCGTTCTTCAGGAAGTTTTTTTGATATTTTAATAATATCATCGTAAAACCCCATATCAAGCATTCTGTCTGCTTCATCTAAAATAAGATAATTTACTGAACTGGAATCAAAATAATCGAACTTAAGATGCGCCATTAATCTTCCTGGTGTACATATGATTATATCTGTTCCTTTCACTAATGCTTGTTTTTGATTTTCAAATTCAGGACCTGTTCCTCCTCCATAGATTGGGTATGATGATGAATTTGTATAATATGAAAAACCTTCAATTTGCATATCAATTTGTTTTGCTAATTCTCTTGTAGGAGCAATAATTAGTACCTTAACTTTGTCTGATTGTTTTTTATTAGAAAGCATGCTTAATATAGGTAATACAAATGCAGCAGTTTTACCTGTACCAGTTTGAGCACATGCAATTAAATCCTTTCCTTTTAAAATTATTGGAATTGCTTTTTCTTGTATTGGGGTAGCTGTTTCAAAACCCATCATGTCTAAGCCTTCTTCTAATTGATTGCTTAAACCAAGTTTGTTAAATTTCATTATACAAATATACTAAAAGCAATACTGGTTCTCTTCAATTAATTTATTAGCTACTTTTCTTCTTGTTTCTTTAATATTAATTGTATATCCTTTTATAAATCTTTTAGTAGCTAATAAAAGTAATTTTTGTTCATCTAAATTTTGAAACGAAAAAATTATTTCTTCAGCTGCATTTTGACATTTTTTAATCGATTTATACATATATACTTGTGTTAAATGAATAAATTTTTCTTTTTCATTGGTTTTTATTTTATCAGTTCTTAATAAACATGATTCAGCTGTGTAAATTTCAATACACATATCTGCTAAGTGCATCATTATTTCTTGTTCTTGTTCTATACCTAAGCCATATGTTTCTATGGTTTTTCCAGCAATAACTAGAAATAGCTTTTTTAATTTTTTAAGAGATGATTTTTCTAAAAAAAGTAAATCGTTTTTGTCATTATTTTCAGATGAAGGAATTGACATAATTTCAGAAGCTAATTTCATGGCCGGTTCCATTAGATTAATTTTTCCTTTAAGTGATTTTTTTAATAGCATAGCTACTATCAATAATCTATTTATTTCATTTGTTCCTTCATAAATTCGAGATATTCTAGCATCTCTAAATGCAGCTTCCATTGGAGTGTCAGCAGAATAACCTATACCTCCTAAAATTTGTATTCCTTCATCAGTACAAAATTGTACTGTTTCTGAACCTAATATTTTTGTAATTGAGCATTCTATAGCAAACTCTTCTACCCCTTTAAGATGTGCTTCTTGCTCGTTAATTCCTTCTGAGATTAGTTTTTTTATATTTTTTTCAATTTCATAACTTGCTCTATATGTTGAAGATTCAACTGCAAATGTATTTGATGCCATTTCTGCAAGTTTTTGTTTTATTGCTCCATATTTTGATATAGGATTTCCAAATTGAATTCTTTGATTTGCATATTTTGTAGATGATGATATTGATCTTTTACATGCTTCTATAACTGCAGCACTTAATTTAATTCTTCCAATATTTAATGCGTTCATTGCTATTTTAAATCCATTTCCTCTTCCACCTAAAAGATTTGCAACTGGAACTTCAACATCATTTAAAAAAACTTGTCTTGTTGAAGAAGAATTTAATCCAAGTTTTCTCTCTTCTTTCCCTAGAGTAATACCATTCATTGATTTCTCTAGTATAAATGCTGTTATATTTTTATCATTTTCAATTTTAGCAAATACAATAAATACATCTGCATAACCAGCATTTGATATCCACATTTTTTGTCCACTAATTGTATAATTTGTTTTATCACTTGATAAAGTTGCTGCTGTTTTTCCAGCATTTGCATCAGAACCTGCTCCAGGTTCTGTTAAACAATAACATCCTATCCAGTCACCAGATGCTAGATTAGGTAAATATTTTTGTTTTTGTTTTTCATCACCATATAAAAGAATAGGTAATGTTCCAATTCCTGTATGAGCACCATATGCTGTAGAAAATGATCCATTTGCACCACTTATCTTATCACATATGAGTACTGATGTTGTAAATGGCAAACCCATCCCTCCATATTTTTCTGGAATACTTATACCTAGTAATCCTAAATTTCCTGCTTTTTTAAGTGTTTCTGCGCATAGTTTGTAATTTTTATTTTCAAATTCTACTCTAAAAATATCAATCTCTTTTTTTACAAATTCTGTTGTGGCATTTGCCATCATAATTTGATCATTATCAAAATCTTCAGGAATAAAAATTTCTGATTTTTTTTGATCTTTAATAATAAATTCTCCGCCTTTAATCATAATCTTATTTTAAAAAACTTCAAAGACTCCTGCTGCTCCTTGTCCTGTTCCTACACACATAGTTACCATCCCATATTTTTGTTTTCTTTTTTTCATCTCATGAATTAATTGAACACTCAGTTTGGCTCCTGTACATCCTAGTGGATGACCTAACGCAATAGCTCCTCCATTAATATTGACAATATTCTTATTTAAATTTAACTCATTTATTACTGCAATTGATTGAGAAGCAAAGGCTTCATTTAGTTCTATTTGCTCTATATCTTTGAGAGTAAGGCCTGCTTTATTTAGAGCTAATGGAACAGCTTCAACAGGACCTATACCCATATATTTAGGCTCTACTCCTGCAACTGAGTAGCTTCTTAATTGTGCAATCGGTTCTAACTTAAGTTCTAACATCATTTTTTTTGACATTAATATTAAAAATGCAGCCCCATCAGAAGTTTGTGAGGAGTTTCCAGCTGTAATTGTTCCATCTTTTGCAAATACAGGTCTTAATTTTGATAATTTTTCAAGTGTTGTATCCTTTCTTGGTCCTTCATCATAATGTGCGATTATAATTTTTTCATTTCTTTTTTCATTTTTATCTAAGAAAATTGATTTAATTTTTATTGGAACAATTTCATTTTCAAATACTCCATTTGTTATTGCTTTGAGAGCTTTTTGATGTGATTCGTAAGAGAATTTATCTTGAACTTCTCTATCAATTTTATATTTATTAGCAACTGCTTCAGCTGTTAATCCCATATTCCAATACCATTCAGGATTGTTTTTAGCAACATTTAAGTTTGGTGTTATTTTCCAACCTCCAAAAGGGATAGGAGACATACTTTCTACTCCACCTGCAATAATACAATCGGCCATTCCATTTCTAATTTTTGCATCAGCTAAAGCAATTGTTTCTAATCCTGAAGAACAATATCTATTTACTGTCATCCCAGGCACCTTATAAGTATCTAAACTCATTAATGATATCATTCTCCCAATATTTAATCCCTGTTCAGCCTCAGGAGTTGCATTACCCACAATTACATCATTAATTCTACTTTTTTCTAATTGAGGTATAGAATTAACAAGATGTTTTATAACTGACGACGCGATATCATCTGGTCTTGAAAATCTAAATATTCCTTTTCCAGATTTTCCTACTGCAGACCTAAATCCTTTAATTATATATACTTCGTTCATTTTTAATTTCTTAGTGGTTTCCCTTTTTTAAGCATATGCTCAATTCTTTCTAATGTTTTTCTTTCACCTGTTAGAGATAAAAATGCTTCTCTTTCTAGGTCTAGTAAATATTTCTCAGAAACCTCAGCAGAAGATGATAAATCACCACCACATATTACATACGCTAACTTTTCTGAAATTAGCATATCATGCTTGCTGATGTAGTTTGCGGCATACATAGAATTTGCTCCAGCTATAAACATTCCTAATGCTTGTTTTCCTAATATTTTTATTTTTTTATTAATTGGTTTTTTATATCCGTTATTAGATAAATTTAGAGCAGCTATTTTTGCATCTGAGATTAAATTATTATTTCCAATTGTAATTTTATCTCTATCTTTTAATAATAAATCTAGCTCTTGAGCATTGTTAGCTGATGTAGAAACTTTAGCCATTCCTATATTTAAATATCTTTCTTTTAATGTTGGGAGTTTAATGTCGCCTTCTAAGTATTTCTCAGATGCTCGTTCTGCCATAGCTTTTGTTCCTCCTCCTGCAGGAATAAGGCCTATACCCATTTCAACTAACCCCATATATGTTTCTGCAGAAGCTTGAACTTGATCTGCATGAAGAGAAATCTCGCATCCTCCAGCTAAAGTTAGCCCATGAGTTGCTACCACTACAGGTATTGATGAATACCTTATTCTAGCTGTTGTTTGTTGAAATAATCTGATTGCGTAATCAATTTCATCATACTCTTGTTCAATTGCCATCATAAATATCATAGCTATATTTGCTCCAACTGAGAAGTTATTTCCTTGATTTGCAATAACTAATCCTTTATGATTCTTCTCAACTATATTGATTGAATGATTGATTCCATTAAGAACATCTTCACTAATTGAGTTCATTTTAGTATTCCATTCTAAATTTACAATTCCATCACCAATATCAATAAGGTTACAGTCGTTATTTTTCCAAATAATATTATTTTTTCTAATATTATCTAATATTATGAAATCCTTGATATCATCTATTATATTATATTCTTGATTATTAATATTATAATAATGTAATGATTCATTTTCTATTGAGTAAAATGTTTTCTTATTTTTTTTAATCATTATTTTAACCCATGGAGCAATATTAAAACCATCTTCTTCTATCTTTTTGATAGAATTTTCAACTCCAATAATATCCCAGATTTCAAAAGGTCCTAATTCCCAACCAAATCCTGCTTTTAAGGCTCTATCAATTTTATAAATTTCTTCTGATATTTCAGGGATTCTATTTGATATATAAGAAAAAAGGTTGTAAAAGGTTTTTCTATAAAAATCACCAGCTATATCTTTTGCATTAATTAATAATTTGATTTTATCTTTTAATGAATTTTCTTTCTTTGCATCTGCAATTGATAAAAATTTTCTTTTACTTTTTGTTGTGTATTTAAGGTTCTTAATATCTAGACATTCTATTATTGTTACTCCATTTATATCTTTATTTTTTTTATAAAATCCTTGTCCAGTTTTATCTCCTAGCCAATTTTTTTTGAGCATTTCATTTATAAAAATTGGAGTGACAAGTTTATCACTCATTTCGTCATTTGAGCAATTTTCACGAACACCATTAGCAACATGAATTAAAGTATCTAATCCAACAAGATCACATGTTCTAAATGTAGCTGATTTTGGTCGTCCTATAATTGGCCCAGTTAGCAAATCTATTTCATCTATTGTTAATTCTAATTCATGAGCTGTATGAAATACATGCATGATATTTGCTACTCCAATGCGATTAGCAATAAATGCTGGTGTGTCTTTGCATACAACAACATCTTTTCCTAAAAATCTATTTCCATAATATATGTGAAAATCAATAACTTTTTGTTTGGTTTTTGATGATGGAATTATCTCTAGTAGTTTTAAATATCTTGGTGGATTAAAGAAATGTGTTCCACAAAAAAATTCTTTAAAATCTTCACTTCTATCTTCAATTAACTTTTCAATGGGTATTCCAGATGTGTTAGATGATATTAAAGTACCTGGGCTTCTGAATATTTCAATTTTCTTAAATACTTCTTGTTTTATTGATAACTTTTCTATAACAACTTCTATGATCCAGTCTACGTCAGATATTTTATCTAAATCATCTTCTAGGTTACCTGTTGTTATATTATTTTGATAATCTGGAAGATAGAGTGGTGATGGTTTGCTTTTTATAGTTTTTTCAAGTGCATTATTAACTATCGCATTTTTAAGTTTTTTATTTTCTCTTTCGTCTTCTTTAAGATTTGAAGGAATGATATCTAATAATAATACTTGAACGCCAATATTTGCAAAATGACATGCAATTCTTGAGCCCATGATCCCTGACCCTACAATGGCTATATTTTCAATAAATCTATTTATCTTCATTAATTATTTTGTTTATTTTTTTTAATATATTGAAAAAAATATCCATTTCTGACTTTTCAAAATGCGTGAAAACTTTATTGTTAAATCGTAGAACTTCATCCTTTGCAACTTCTCTCCACTCTAGTCCAATCTTAGTTAGGTGGATAATTGATTTTCTTTTATCATTAGGATCTGGTTTTCTTTCAATAACTCTACTGTCTTCTAACTTATTTAATGATCTTGACAATGAAGTAGATTCCATTCCCATGTTTGGTCCAAGTTGTGTTGAAGGTGTTCCTTCAAACATGTCAATATTTAATATTATCATACCTAATGACATACTAACCATATAATCAGATGCTGTTCTGTTATACATTTTAGTTATGTTATACCAAGTTTTTCTTATATTATAATCAATAGTATCTTCTGGTTCCATATTTAAATTTTGCAACAAATATACTAAAAAGAACTATGCACGCATAGTTCTTTTTAGTATATTTTATTAAACTGTAATTTATATTACCTTTACCAGAAAAATGAAATATTTATCTCCATTAGATATGCTTTATAAATGGGAGAAGGTTAAACCTCAATCCATATATCTCAGTCAACCAATTAATGGAATATGGCATAATTGGACTTTTTATGATGTTGGTCAAGAAGTTCGAAAAATGTCTGCTTATATAGCATCTTTAAATCTTGTAAAGAATTCTAAAATTGGAATACTTTCTAAAAACTGTGCACACTGGATAATGACAGATTTAGCTATTATGATGTCAGGACATATTTCTGTTCCATTATATCCAAATTTAAATAAAGAATCTTTAAATAAAATTTTATTACACAGTGAAGCTCAACTTCTTTTTGTTGGAAAATTAGATAATTTTAATTTAATTAAAGATGGTATTCCTTCAAATATAAAATGTATTACATATCCATTTTACTCAGAAGATTATCCAATTTGGGATGATCTTATTAAAGGTTTTGATCCAATAAATACTAATATTGAGAGACCTTTAGATGATTTAGCATCAATTATATATACTTCTGGAACTACAGGGGATGCTAAAGGAGTTATGCATAGTTTTTTTAATTTTAGTTACGCAACAGTTCAAGCAAGTAAAAGTTTAGAAATTTCTAGTAATGAGGTCTTCTTTTCCTATCTTCCTTTAAGTCATATTGCTGAAAGGTTATTAGTTCAAATGTGTAGTCTTTATGCCGGAGGAAAGATATGTTTTGCTGAAAGTTTAGAGACTTTTGGAGAGAATTTATCTTTTGCTAGTCCAACTGTTTTTCTAGGTGTTCCTAGAATATGGACGAAATTTCAACAGGGTATTTTATTGAAATTACCTCAAAAAAAATTAGATATTCTTTTAAAGATTCCATTAATCTCATCTCTTATTAAGAAAAAAATAAAAAAAAGTCTTGGTTTATTAAGAGCAACTAATGTATTTACAGGAGCTGCTCCTACACCAGTTGCAATATTTAAATGGTTTGCAAAAATCGACATATATCTTCAAGAAGCTTATGCAATGACTGAGAATACATGTTACTCTCATGTTACTTTAAAAGATAATATTAATATTGGTTATGTTGGTCAGGCTTTACCAAATTGTAAAGTTAAATTTAGTGATGTTAATGAAATTTTAATTAAACATGAAGCTTTAATGTTAGGATATTATAAAGATGAGAATCAAACTAAAGAAATCATAAAAGATGGATGGCTTTATACAGGTGATGAAGGTGAGGTTAACAAGGATGGATTTTTAAAGATTACTGGAAGAGTAAAAGATATTTTTAAAACATCAAAAGGGAAATATATAGCTCCTTCACCAATTGAGATGAAGTTTGCTGAAAATACAAATATAGAGCAGGTTTGTGTAGTTGGATCAGGAATCCCTCAACCTATTGCCCTTGTTGTTTTATCTGAAATTAGTATATCATTTGATAATGTTATTCTTGATCTAAAAAATACTTTGACTAGAGTAAATGAAGGTTTAGAAAAACACGAAATTATTCATAATATAGTAGTTGTAAATGGGAAATGGACTGTAGAGAATCAATTGCTAACACCTTCTATGAAAATTAAGAGAAATTCTTTAGAAAAAAAATACCAAGAAAATTATAATTTATGGTATGAAAGTGATTCTGTTTTTCTTCAAAAATAAGGCATAATAACTCAATATTAGTGTAAGGTAATGGACTAAATATTTAAATAAGTTAATTATGTTTTTAGTTTCTTCTTCTTAGCTGCAGGAAATAGTATGTTATTTAAAATTAGTCGATATCCAGGAGAATTTGGATGTAATGAAAGATCGGTTTTAGGATCTCCAACTTTATGCTGATAATCTTCAGGGTCATGACCACCATAGAATGTCCAAGTTCCATTACCCAATTTACCATGAATATATCTTGCTTCATTAGACATCTTTGTTTCTCCCATAACTATGACATCAGATTTAAGATACTGATTTTTAAATGAGGTGGTTTGTCCCATAAACCCTTTGATAACTTGCATATGATTTTGGCAAAGCATTGTTGGTATTGGATCCCATTTAGCAGAAAAATCAAATAAAGTAAAAAAATCTAGATTAGCTTTAATTCTTCTAGTTTGGGTTGCATCAATTGAGGAAAATTCATATTTATTAGGGTCTCTAATTAAATTAAAATCCTTAAAAGCTAAAGTTTTACTAAAATCTAATTTTTCATTAATATTATTGTCTATTGCATCTCCATCAAACATATGTTGACAAATATCTATTCCCTCTGAAGCTAATGCAATATCATATGAATCAGTTGCTGAACACATTGCAAAAAGAAAACCTCCACCAAGAACAAATTTTTTAATTTCTTTTGCAACTGCTAATTTTTCTTGCGATACTTTATCGTAACCTAATTTTTTAGCATTTATTTCAGATGATGATTTTTGATCTTTATACCATGTGGTATTTTTAAATGATGCATAAAATTTCCCGTATTGTCCAGTAAAATCCTCATGATGTAGATGAAGCCAATCATATAGGGGTAGTAGGTTACTAAGTATTTCCTCATCATAAATAATATCATAAGGTATCTCAGCATAAGTGAGTGCTAAAGTGACTGCGTCATCCCATGGTTGTTTGTTTTTGGGTGAGTAAATGGCAACTCTTGGTGTTTTTTCAAGGCGGATAATTTCTTGGTTTACTTCATTACTACTAATATCTCTTAAAATTTTATTTGATTGTAGATCAGCGATTATATTATATAATACACCTCTAATATTACATTCATTTTCTATTAATTCATTATTTTTTATTAAAAAACTCCCACCTTTATAATTTAATAACCAATTAATACTTATCTCGTTTTGAATTGCAAGGAAAGCAATCCCATAAGCCTTTAAATGATTAGTTTGATTCTGATCCATAGGGATAAGAATATACGATGCATGTGATAGATAAATTGTTAGGGAAAGTAAAAGAGTTAAAAAATATCTTTTAAAAGATTTAATATGGTGCATGCTCCTCATTATCATTATTCATACTGGAAGATACAGTAGATATCATTGATTCATTGTCAATATTACTTGATAAGTCATCAAAATAATCTATATCAGAGAATTTAGCAAATTCAGCAGTAAATTTCAGTCGTACATTTTCTAATGCACCATTTCTATGCTTTGCAATAATAATTTCTGCTTGACTTCTAGAATCATCACCATTATCCCATTCATAAATTTTATAATATTCAGGTCTATATATAAAAGTAACAATATCAGCATCTTGTTCTATTGCGCCAGATTCTCTAAGGTCTGATAACATAGGTCTTTTGCTACCAGTTCCAGTTCGATTTTCAACGCCTCTATTTACTTGAGATAAAGCAATAACCGGAATCTTTAGTTCTTTAGCAATCCCTTTCAATGATCTAGATATTGCTGAAATTTCTTGTTCTCGATTTCCAGCATTTCCACCTGCACTCATTAGTTGTAAATAATCAACAATAATAATTCCAACATTATGGTTTTTAACTAACCTTCTTGCCTTTGCTCTTAATTCAAAGATTGTTAATGCTGGTGTGTCATCAATATATATTTGTGCTTCTGAGAGTTGTTTAATTTTTTCATGTAATTGAACCATTTCAAAATCTTGAAGATCACCTTTCCTTAATTTAGAAGCTGAAAGTTCTGCTTCACTAGCAATTAATCTAGAAACTAATTGTTCTGATGACATTTCTAATGAAAAGAAACCAATAGCAGTTTCATGACTAATGGCTATGTTACGAGCCATACTTAATGCAAAAGCTGTCTTCCCCATACCTGGTCTAGCCGCTACGATTACTAAATCTGATTTCTGCCATCCTGATGTTACTCTATCTAATTTTGTAAATCCAGATGGAACACCACTAAGTCCATCTTCTTTTTGGCGTAAGATCTCTATATTATCAAGTGCTCCTTTAATAAGAGTACTCATTTTATCATAACTCTTTCTTAAAGTACCTTCTGTAACAGTAAATAATTTTTCTTCAGCAGTATTTAATAAATCAAAGATATCTATAGTATCATTGAATGCATCACCTATTATATTATTTGAGATACTTATAAGTGATCTTTTAATAAATTTTTCAGCTATTATTCTAGCATGAAACTCTGTATTAGATGATGATGATATATTATTTGTAAGTTGACTAATATATAGCATGCCACCTATAGATTCCAATACATCCATTCTTTTTAATTCTTCAGATACTGTTAAAATATCAACAGGTTTACTATTATTAAATAGATTTACAATAGCTTCAAATATTTTCTGGTGATCAGGCTTGTAAAAATACTCAGGCTGAAGACTATCAATAGTGTCAGAAAGAGATTCATTGTCAATCATTAGAGCACCTAATACAACTTCTTCTAATTCAATCGCTTGAGGTTGTAATTTTCCATCAATCTTCTGAATTGAAGTTGCTTTGATTGTTCTTTTACCTATTTTGTTAGCCATATAATTATTGTTTGACTATCCCTATATTACAAAATTTATCCATTCTTTGTTTTATTAATTTCTTTATAGTTAATTTCTTTAAAATATTAATTGAGTTAATAATTTCTTTTTTTACGATTTTAAATGTAGAATCTGGATCAGTATGTGCTCCTGATAATGGTTCTTTAATAATTTTATCTACTAATCCATTTTTTTTCATGTCTTTAGCTGTAAGTTTTAAAGATTCAGCAGCTTTTTCTTTATAGTCCCAGCTTCCCCATAAAATAGTTGAGCAATTTTCTGGTGATATAACTGAATACCATGAATTGTTAAGCATCATCACATGATCTCCAACCCCAATACCTAGCGCTCCCCCAGAAGCTCCTTCACCTATAATAATACAAATAATAGGTGTTTTTAACCTTGTCATTTCAATAATATTCCTAGCAATAGCTTCTCCCTGTCCTCTTTCTTCGGCTTCTAAACCTGGAAATGCTCCGGGAGTATCTATCAGAGTTATTACAGGTTTATTAAATTTTTCAGCTAATCTCATAAGTCGAAGTGCTTTTCTATAGCCTTCTGGATTAGCCATTCCAAAGTTTCTAAATTGTCTTTCTTTCGTGTTTCTTCCTTTTTGTTGTCCAATAAACATCACTGTTTGATTATCTATCGTTCCCCAACCACCTATCATTGCCTTATCATCCTTAACATTACGATCTCCATGAAGTTCTACAAAATCACCATCTGTTAAGGAATGTATATAATCTAAACAGTATGGTCTATTTGGATGTCTTGATAATTGAACTTTTTGCCATGCAGTGAGATTATTATATATATTTTTTTTTGCTTCCTGAATTTGATTTTCAATATCTATGATTTTTTCACTAGTATTCATATTTTTCTTACTAGCTAATTCTTTTGCCTTAATTAATTTGTTATTTAACTGTTCTATTGGTTGTTCAAATTCAAGATATTGCATAATAATAATAATAATAAAAGGGTATCAAATATAAATAAAATGATTTGTCAATACATATAAAAAAACAGTTGATTATTTTTGTTGTTGAAAACTATTTTTATGATATTATATCCAAACGCAAAAATTAATATTGGTTTAAATATTACATCTAGAAGATCTGATGGGTATCATGATATTTCTTCTATTTTTTTTCCTATTAGTCACTGTTTTGATATACTTGAGATTGTACAATCTGAAAGTTTTCGTTTTACTTCTTCAGGTATCCATATTTCAGATGGTATTAATATATGTGAGAAAGCATATATGTTAATGAAAAAGAAATATCAAATTCCTGCTGTGCATATTCATTTACATAAACAAATCCCCATTGGTTCTGGATTAGGTGGAGGTTCTGCAGATGCTGCTTTTTTACTAAAAGGATTAAATATTTTATTTAATCTTAATATTCATATTGAATTATTAGAAGAGTTAGCCTTGGGATTAGGCGCTGATTGTCCGTTTTTTATACAAAATCAGCCTAAATATGTTTCTGGAATAGGAGATGTTATGCAGAATATTTCATTAGAATTGTCAAATTATAATATTAAGTTAATTAATTCTAATATTCATATTAGTACTATAGATGCTTATTCTAGTATTCAACCTAAAGATCAATCTTTATCATTAAAACAATTAATTGAACAACCAATTTGTAAGTGGAAAGATTTTATTAAAAATGATTTTGAGAAAAACATGTTTACAAAGTATCCTGTTCTAAAAGAAGCTAAGGAGGAATTATATGCTAAGGGTGCTGTTTATTCAAGTATGACAGGTACAGGTTCTGTTATATATGGAATTTTTCATAAAGAATAACTTTTAGCTATTATCCATTCATAGTAACTAGAAACTCATTATTATCTTTTGTTTTCTGAAGACGATCTTTCATAAACTCAATTGCTTCAACAGGATTCATATCAGCAAGATAATTTCTAAGCACCCATATTCTTTGAATATGATCTTTGTCTAAAAGTAAGTCTTCTCTTCTAGTACTAGAAGCCACAAGATCTACAGCAGGATAGATTCTTCTATTTGCAATTTTTCTATCTAATTGTAACTCCATGTTTCCAGTTCCTTTAAACTCTTCAAAAATTACCTCATCCATTTTACTTCCAGTTTCTGTTAATGCAGTTGCAAGTATTGTAAGTGAACCTCCATTTTCAATTTTTCTAGCTGCACCGAAGAATCTTTTTGGTTTATGTAGTGCGTTAGCATCTACACCTCCACTTAAAATTTTACCAGATGCAGGCTGTACTGTATTATAGGCACGTGCTAGTCTTGTAATAGAATCTAAAAGAATTACTACATCATGACCACATTCTACCATTCTTTTTGCTTTTT
>TARA_B110000881_G_scaffold145417_1_pt1 | contig 14557 bp, 10 predicted proteins | sample TARA_B110000881 | Tara Oceans TARA_B110000881 (sample SAMEA4398150) | marine metagenome | biome: Polar Biome; feature: [MES] marine water layer (ENVO:01000295) within the mesopelagic zone...; material: water (ENVO:00002006), including particulate matter (ENVO:01000060) such...
CTTCTTTGAACGATTCACTCGAAACTCCAATAATTGATTTAGGGGACGGATCAGAAAAATACATTTCAGCAATGGTTTGGTTTGGAATCGCCAGCCCTGCAGATTCAGCAATATTAGAAATCAATATATCTGGTGAATGGAATACATTAGACTCATTCCCAGGAGATGATGGGGACTATTCAGAAGAATATGATGATGCTGATGACAACGGGTGGTTGTACATAGAATCTGACGTTAGTGAATATGAAGGTGATGCATCCTTTAGAATTCGTTTTGTATCCGATACCTTTACACAATATGATGGTTTATATGTTGATGATTTTACTTTGTACAGTTTACCGCCAATCCCTAATGATGTGGGGACAAAGAATTTAGATGCACCAGAAACTGCTAAGCCTGGAAGAGCTGTAGCCTTCAACTCTAATATCTATAACTTTGGAACTGATGATCAAAATTCTTTTGATGTGAGAGGAACTGTAACAAAAGAAGATGGAACCGAAGTTTACAACCAAACTCAAACGGTTAATGAACTTGAATCTAAAAACAATATTACACTTGACTGGGTTTGGGAAGGTGGTTCAAATGGAACTTATACAATAAGAGTTGAAACTTTACTAAATGATGATGAACGTGCAGGAAATAATCCTAAAGAATCGGATATTGATATTGCTGAAAGTGGATACAATGTTGTATTATCGGTAGAACAACAGGCCAAAGATGTGTTATCTGGTGAATCCGTTATTTTCAACTTTACAGCAAAGAATACTGGAGAAAATAGTGGATATTATGATATAACGGTTGGCCACAATGGCAATCCTGACGGATGGGAAATAATTTCACATACTGCAACACTATATCTTTCATCAGGTTCAAGCCAAAATTTCACTGTAGCGATTATCTCACCAACCCTTGCACCTACTGGGGATGAACATCAATTTTCTATTACGGTAACAAGTCGTGATGATCCGGAAACAGAAGATAGTCAAGATATTTCTGTAACGCCATTCTATTATGATCAAACTGATGGTGATAAAGTTCTACTAATTGATGCAAATTTTGGTAAAAATAATGGATATAATAACTATTATGATATCGATAAAATAGATGCTCGAATGAAGTTAACTCTTCAACAATATTTCAATGATGGTGAAAGTAGAGGTTATGATGTTTATACTATACCCTATGATAGTGAAGCTGGTTCTTATGGTGAGTTGCATCCTTATCCTACTAATGAATTAATGTCTAATTATGATGTCGTTATCTGGGTTCAAGGAGATCACAATCAACGAAACTTAACAAACTGGAAAACCTGTATTGGAGATTATCTAGATGGAGGAGGAAGTATGTGGATAATGGGACAACAATTTATGACTGCCCTAAATAGTTCTACAGGTTCAAGAGAGGAAGGATCTTTTGAATATGATTATCTAAAAGTTAAATATGTTAGTGATGGTTCCGGAATACCAAACCCATTAATTGGAGTTAATGATGATGAAATTTTTGGTGAAGCTGAATATGATATGAATGATCGCAGTATAATTGGTTATGATTACACTGATTGGATTAGACCAACTGATGACGCTGTAGGGGCTTTCTATACTGGTAATAGTAATTGGTGGCATATTGTAGATACTGAACAAGATTCTAACAGGAAAGCATACAGCCCAACACATTCAATGTGGATTGGGGACGAAAGTAAAAATAATGGAGAATATGAAAGTGGTTGGGATTATTCAATATATACTTCATCAGAATATGGACTAAGTACTAATGATAGTGAAGATTGGACAGGTGGAGAACTGAAATTCCAGCACTATTATAGTACTGAAAGTTCAACCTATCCTTATGATGGAGGAAATGTTCAAATTACAACTAATGATGGTGAAGATTGGGAAGTAATTTATCCTGTTGGAGGATACCCTGGAGATTCTGTTTCTGGATTAGATGGTGAATCAGGATATCATGGTGATTCCGGAGGTTGGGTTGAAGCTTCTTTTGACTTAACCGATTTTTCTGGTGAAGATGTAAGATTTAGGTTTAGATTTGGTTCTGACAGTATAACTGATGCTTATGAAGGATGGTATTTTGATGACGTCGAGTTAACTGATTCAGTTCATGGAACTCTATTATCTGATGATTTTGAAGACGGAGCTACAAACTGGGATGATGCGCCACAAGTATTCAACTTATCGCTTCACTATCAAGGAGATTATCGAATAATTGTTTCACCATTTACATTTGCTTTTGTAAACAATAGTGATGATCGTGAAGATATGGTTGGCCGTGCTCTTGATTGGTTGAGAGCTGCTGCTGCTGCAGATGATGTAGGTGTTGATTCATTAAATATTGAAACGCCAACTAATGAGAATTCAACTATTGCTTTCTCAAGTGTTATCAAAAATTATGGTTCTGAAAATCAAAATGCATTTGAAGTTGAAGCACGTGTTGAGGATCGTGATGGAAATGAACTTTGGTCTCAAACAAAAATGATTACAAATCTTGAATCTGGTGAGGAAGAAATTTTAGACTGGGAGTGGGAAAGTGAGAATCCTCGGGAAGTTACGATCATTGTTGAAACTCTAAAGGAAGATGAAAGTCATCGAAATAATCTAAAGAATGAAGATATTGAGATTACAATGATATCTATTCCTGAAATAACTACATTCAATGATCACAAGGAAGGTGAACCTGGAGATGATATCATGTTTGATTTAATTGTCATTAATCAGGCAAGTGGAAATGATATTTTCGAGATTGAGATGACTGGAAGTGCTTCGAGTTGGGGGCAAATTACAAATCAATTAGAGCTTCATAGTAACGAAAGTCGAGATATTGAATTAGCACTAAAGATAGATGAAGGTACTGAATTTGGCGATTATGATTTGAATATTATTGTAGTTGCAAGTGATGGAACAACTGAAGAACTTGAACTGCTAGTAACTGTAACTGATAATCCGGTTAATTATGAAGTAGAGATTATCTTAGACCCTACAAGTATTGAAACTATTGCAGGTAGAGACGTTGAAATCGACATAACTATCTATAATCACGGAGATGAACAGGATACTTTTGATTTAGAAGCAAGAGGTGAAGGATCGTCATGGGTTAACTTTAAAGAAAATGGAATACTTATTGGAGCCGGAGGAGAAGATACTGTAACTGCAGTGATTAGTGTACCTGCGAATGCTGATGACGGAAACTCGTATGTTGAAATTTGGGCAATATCAAGAAATGACCAAAGTGCTGAAGATGATAAAACAGTTAAAGTAATTGTAGAAGAACTGACTATTGGTGTAACCCTTATACGAGATAGTAATGGCCTAATGAATATTGCACCTGGAACTTCAGGGGACTTTGAGTTTACAATATTGAGCGACAGTAATGGGGCTCAATTACTAACTGTTTTAACAGGTGGAAATGCTGGAGAATGGGCCACATCAACGATAACTGAGATAGATTTGGAAGCTGAAGGTGCAACTACATTTACAGTAACTGTGGCAGTGCCACTAAACACTCCAGAAGCTACTTACAGGTTAGAAGTCATACTTATGTTTGGAGACGAAGAACTAGCTAAATCAATTTCAAATGTTGTTGCTCAATCTCCATTTGAAGAACAAAACGAAATTGAACTATGTTTGACATCGGCTAATACCTGTTTCAGTTCAAGTAATGGAATATCTACATTTGATCTGAATATTGATATGGATTCAGATTCAATAACTAGTGAACAATTTGATTTTACAATAGAAAATATAGGCAATGTTGATATTATACTTGGCTTTGAAATAAATGGACCAAATGATATGACTACAAACAGTATGCTAACTTATACTGACGGTGGTGGAAAAACTATTTGGATGGTATCAATTATGCCTGAAGACGTTTTAAACATTAAAGAAGGAGAAATGGAATTTGGAACTTTATCTATTCTTGCTAATAAACCTGAACCTGGTTTATACTCCTATACTTTAGTTTGGATGGAAGTTACAGAAATAGGCAGCAATAATATGGGACAAATTACAGTAAATGTAAACATAGAAGGTGAAGCCACTACAGAAACTACCGCCGAAGAAGAAGACTCATTACTTCCAGGGCCTTCTTTTATATCTATTATTTCATTACTAGGATTAATTGTTTACAGAAGAAAAAAGTAATTAGTTATCAAAATAATTACTAGATACCAATAACGGTATTAATGCAAAATAAACCATATAGAGTGCGAAAGCTATATACCATATAGAGCCCCATAAATCGTTTTCAAAAAAGCGGAGTATTATAGTAATAATTAAGACCAAAATACCAAATAATATTGGATTTCTAAAACCGGCACGAGCTTTAGCATAAGGAATAGTTGTTATCGTTAGCAATGAAACTAAACCTATTGATATTGGAACTAAAATGTGGTTAAAATCATTAATTAAAGAATATTTAATTGAAATAACTACTATAAACATAGACAAAGCAGGAGAAGGTAAGCCAAGGAAATATTTGTTATCACCTTGATTTCCTTGAGTAAATCTTGCCAAGCGAAAAATACTTAATAAAAGAACAATTAATGAAGTTGAAATTGCAACTATGTTATCTATATTATACCTAAAATTAAATTTGAGATCGTTATCGATTATGTCTATAGCTGGACCTCGATTGATATCATAAAATAAAGAATAAATCAAAATAGATGGAGCTAACCCGAAACAAATTGAATCAGATATAGAATCTAGATATTTGCCATAATCATGCTTTGTTCCAAATTTACGTGCTAAAGCCCCATCCATACCATCAATTATAGCAGATATTGGAAGTAACATTAGAGCTACAATATAACTTGAAACGGTACCATCAATTATGTATGTAATTGCCAAAAAACCTAAAGCTGCACTTGTAAAAGTCGCAATATCAGCATAAGAAATTAAAGTAACGGGCTTAAATATTTGTTTCAATGTAGTCATATTTAATCTTCTTTGTCAATTGCTGATGCCTGAATTTTTGAAAGCAGCCTTTTTGGCCCTTCCAACAATTTTTCAGCAACTGAAAGAGACGACATTGGGGTGAATTCAGCAATTGTTTGTCCAGCTAAAATACGATCCCCTTTCTTAACTTTTACTCTAATCCCTGATGATTCAAAAGCCAAGTCTACGCGTGAGCCAAAATGAATTAATCCAATACGCTCTCCTTTTCCAATAAGCTCATTAGGTTCAATATAACTAACAATACGTCTAACTAAGAAACCAGCTATTTGTGTAATTTTGAAAATTCCAAGATCAGTATCTAATTTGGTTATTAATCGCTCATTTTTATCTGAATCTTTCGAAAATGCAGGAGTATATCCTCCTGACTTATGATTTTGTGAAATTACTTTTCCGTCTATAGGTGAACGGTTAACATGCACATTCTGGACACCCATAAAAACTGAAATATGAATCATTCCTCGTTTAGTTTCTACTTTTTGAACTAAACCATCGGCCGGACTAACAATACCATCCTGAATTTCCCGATAAGGATCTCTATAGAAACAAAGAAGAAATATAGATAAGACAATCAGAATTAAAGATATTACATACATCTCTTCAAGAGGCAAATCAACAACTATCCCTTGATCACTAATTGAATTTGATGATGCTCCAAATGGGAATAGAATTAAACCAGATACTATTATGTAAATTACCATATTTGGCATATCTTTTGCAAAGGGGAGCTTAGAGGCCCCTTCTGGAGCTTCACGTAAAGGAAGATCAATAACTCCCAATATTGAATCCTGCATTTCAGGTAAAAAATGAAAGACAGCTATAGCGAGAACTACGAGAGCAAGTAAACTGCCAATCTTTGCATAAACTGCATGAGCCCAAAAGAAAGTGTCAACCCCCCATACGTGCTCATATGTTAACCAAATAACTACTGCATTACGAACTAAGTTCAAAATATAAATTGGAGGTACAGTTACTAAAAATGCATTAAACCGACTATGAAGAGGTGCTTTTGTACAAATAACGCCTCCAACAAAGATTATCATACTTTGAAGAGCAGTACAAGCAAGAACTATGTTTACAGAGGGTGCAAGAGGATTTTTCCAACTGTCTCCCTCGATAGATACTCTGACTTCTTCATGTTCTGAACCTGAACGGTAAATCTTAGATCCTTCACCATAATCTATTTGGCCTAAACTTAATTCTAAATTAAAAATATCAAGAAACCATATTGACTGTTCAGCTACCAAATGGATTAACCAACCTGCGAGTAAAGGTACTCTCTCAACAAAGAAATATATCCCTCCAGCCACAACAGTCATAGCTGCTAACCATCGTAAAGGTTCATAGGGTAATTTCCATATTATGCTCAAATATTCATGATAAGCTAAATATCCAAAAAAGGGAATGGCTGCAGCACAAATTAAAGCATTTACGGGATCTTTTATTAGTATGTAATATTCTACTTGAATCCACCAAAAAAAACCTAAACAGATCCATCCCAGTATACTAAACTGATTTCCTATTTTTGTAGGAAAGCGCATTCCAAGAAAAACATGTTCTCTTTCAGAAATATAATACCCTATAGCCAATAAAAACAACGAACTAATGACAAAAACCTCACCAAGCATTGAAAAATCAGTTGCCATTACAATCTGAACGACATTGTTCTAAAAAAGCCCTCTGTTCAATTTGAAAGCCACTTTTGTGCAGTTCGATATGATTCTAAATCTCCAATATCATACCAAATACCTTGAAAAGAAACCGATTTGACATCTGCTTTTTTAATATTCCAATTCAAAAAATTACCAAGGGCATCGCGATCCCCTCCAGAATTAATATAATCTAAAAAGTTAGTAATTCCATTTTTTGATAGCAACCAATACGCAGTTGCTGCTAAAGTTGATTTTGGTTCGCTTGGTTTTTCATAGAAATCAATAATGCTTTCGTTGTGAGTTTCTGCAATTCCATAGAGTTTCGCTAATTCAATATCTTCAACATCATATAATCCAATAACGTCTTTTTTAGTTTCTTGATGCTTTTTTACAATTCGATTTAAATCAAAATCAGAAAGATTATCACCCCCTGCGATAAAAACAGGACCTTTAATTGAAAATTCAGAAAAAAGTAAATTTAATGCACCAAGGGCACCTAATTTCTCCTCTTCATTATTGCTAGATTCTACAAATAATTCAATATTTAACGGACCTTCATAAGCTTTCAAAAAATCCTCAAAGTTAGATTCAAAAAAACTATTAACAGATACAATTACTCTTTCTGGATTTATTTTTTCTAATGATTTAAGAACATGTGTAAGCATTGGCTTACCTGCTACATCTAATAATTGTTTGGGAGTATTCTTAGTAAGAGGCAACATTCTTTTGGCAAAACCGCCAGCCAATACTATTGAATCCATTAAAGTGAAATTTTACCGCCAGACATCAATTGTTGAAGTGCATCATCTGCAACATTATCTAATTTCTTTGGATCATATAACTCTTTTTTGATATTCTGGTGATGGTCCTTAACTACTTTCCAACGAGCTTGACGTTCATCAGTTTCACTCTTACGATGCGTGCGTAATGTTTCAAGCATTTCCATAGCTTTAGCATGCTGATTATCTGCTTTCTTTCTACAATCTACAAATTCTTTATGCTTTTTATCCGATTCTGTTGATAGGTGAGAGGCTTCTTTCATTAGCGCACTCACTTTCTTGTAAATTTTCTTATTAAGTCTAGCCATATTTACGACGTACTTATGTTCCTCATCAGCTCTAGAAAATTCAGAATCTATTGTCGTATCTAATTCCGATACTTCTGCATTAAGGTGTTTTTGGGTGGATAATACTTCTTCTTGATCACCTAAACTTCGCCTCAATATGGATAACCTATCCATTACTTCTCTTTCTTTAGAAATAGGCATTTCCGTAGTTTCTCTTCGCTTTTCTAAATTAAGAATTTCAGAATGTAAAGCTTGAACAGTATCTTTAAGTGATTTATCACCTTTTTTATCTTTCCCTTTTTTTTGCTTAAGAGCAATTAGTTGCTTAGCTTTTTCTTGGGCACTATTACGTAAATTTTGATGTTTAGTCTTAATTGTTGTATTTGCTTTCATCTCATCGCGGTGCTCCATAATCCCCTCCATGACCTTGTTACGTTGATCATGTAATGAATTCCTTTCATCTCTTAACGCTCGAGCTTCGTCATTGAGATTATTCCGCTTAACAACACAATTTTGAAAACGCTCTTCGGCTAATTTAATTTCCGATTTTGGCTTTCCCTGTGTTCTAGATTTTTTTTGAGCCATTCTTAACTTGTTCTTGTATGTTGTCCATACCTCAGGATAATGACAGTTTTAGGGTTCGGTTATAAAGTTGACTATTGAAGCTAATAAGCAAATGGATTAAGTATAGAGTATATTGATTCATCAACAGGACCGACTTCAAGTTGCATTGGTTCTTCAGTAAATGACTCTACGACCTGCATGTATCTAGCTGCTGCTTCCATTCTAAGATCATCGGTTAATTTAGGTGGCTTTCCATCTCCAGTAAATCCTTTTTCAGCTAACCAAGTTCTTACATATTCTTTATCTAATTTTCGTGGCTCTTCACCCTTTTCAAAATGTTTTTCATAGTCGTCAGCCATCCAATAACGGCTTGAATCTGGAGTGTTCACTTCATCCATTAACATTATTTTTCCTTTAGAAATACCAAATTCATATTTAGTGTCAACAAAAATCAAACCTTTATCGGCTGCTCGAGATACACCTCTTTCATATAATCTCATTGAAATTCTAGATAATTCTTTGAATAATGCCGGGTCAATTACACCTCTTTTATACAACTCAGACGGTGCTACAGACTCATCATGTTCACCTTGTACTGCTTTGGTTGATGGAGTAATGATTGGTTCTGGTAATTTTTCATTCTTTCTCATTCCATCCGGTAACTCATTGCCGCAAAAGTTCCGATCTCCTTTTTCATAAGCAGTCCAAGCTGATGTTGATGTAACGCCTGTAATATATCCTCGAACTACCATTTCCACCTGTATTGGATCGCATCTTCTAACTGTCCACACATTAGGATGAGGGCGCCTCATTACATGATTAGCAACAATATCTGCAGTTTCTCCAAACCACCAATCAGCTAATTCAACCAAGGCCTGACCTTTGAACGGAACGGTTCCTAGGACTCTATCGAATGCTGATATCCTATCTGTAGTTACCATTGTTATGGTATCTTCATTAACGTAATTATCTCGAACTTTACCTCTATAAAGTTCCCCTTGATCGTCGAAATTGGTCCCTTCTAAAGTATATTTCAATTGCTGTTTTATCAAGTCACGGTCCATGTATAATGGGCTTATTGCGCAAGGGACTAAAAGAACCACTCCCGTACCATATTCACTATATGCTTAGTAAATCATTGAAAAATAGTGCTGAACGTCTTTTGAAACCAGTAGCTCTAATTATAGGTAAATTGGGTATTAAGCCAAATCATATTACAGCGATGGGGCTTCTCCTAACCTTCTGGGCTGCATGGTTTATTTATAATCAAGAAATATACTTTGCATTTCTTATTGGACTTATCGCTTCTCTATGTGATGGGGCAGATGGATTAGTTGCCAGAGTTACTGGAACTTCTTCAAAAAAAGGAGGATATCTTGATGCCGTTATTGATAGATATGCAGATTGCATCGCCTTTGGAGCCTTGATATTAGGAGGGTGGATGAAACCAATAGAGGGACTTGATTTTATCTCAGGTGAGATGTGGGCAATGGCTGCTTTGGTCGGTGCTTTTCAAACATCTTATACTCGAGCAGCTGCAGAAAGATTGGGAATCTCACAAGAAGGAATTGGCATTATTGAAAGACCTGAAAGATTATTCATTTTTGGAATGGGGCTTTTAGTTGGAGAAATAATGAATAATGTCGAAATAATTATCACACTTGTTGTTGCATCCTTAGCTATATTAGGGAACCTAACTGTTATTCAAAGAATGGTCCATTTCTGGAGAGAATCTAAAGATGACTAAGTCAAAAAATTTAATCAATGAGAGTATTGTTTCTTTCTTCTTTTTGGGAAGAGCACCAATAGCCCCAGGAACATTCGGTTCTTTTGGATCATTGCTGTTGGCATATTTAATTGTTCAAAATATAGAACAATATACTGGATACCTCTTGTTCAGCATGATTCTAATTATGTATTATATTGGATTACAGGTTGCGCCATGGTGCGAAGAAAAATATGGGAAAGATCCTAGTATTTATGTACTTGATGAAGTCATTGGTTATTTGATTCCAATAAGTATTCTAATAATTCTTAATACTGAAATTACTCCGCAAATCTGGATTTTATCATTCATTGCCTTTAGAGTATTTGATGTTTTGAAAATATGGCCTGCAAAAGATTTAGAAAAAATTGAAGGAGGGCATGGAATTCTGCTAGATGATGTTGCTGCTGGATTTCAAACTTTGATTCTAATTTTACTATGTATGCAATTAAATTTAATTTAAAAAAAACAGCCGTTTAATTTTTATCCCACCTCTAAACTGATGGTTTAGAGTTTTATGGTTACTGAAATAGAAATAAGAGTTGGTCTAAAAACGGGGATGGCTGATCCTGAAGGTGCTAACGTACAAAAAGCGCTTAATCTTTTAGGATTTGATAGTGTAAAAGGAGTCGAATCTGCAAAATGTTATCGTATTGTTATTGACAAAGAAAAAAAGGCAGCACTTGAATTAGCTGAAAAAATATGCCAACAACTATTGGCAAACCCAGTAGTTCACAATTATACCATATTGGTGGCTGATTAATGCTTGAACTGGTACCCAAAACCAATAATGTATTTTACGTCAATTTAGATGGAGACTTAAGTGAAGTTGTAAAAAAATTAGGACTAGGCCTTTTGCCTGATGAAATCTTAAAAGTAAAAGGATTTTTTCAAAAACAAGGAAGAAGGCCAACTGATGTTGAGCTTCAAGCCATTGATCAAGCTTGGTCTGAGCATTGTTGCTATAAATCTTCAAAATCAATTTTAGAAGAAACCGTTTTTGGATTAGAATCAACTAAGAAAGTAATTGCTAGAGAAGATGCAGGCATTATGGAATTTGATGATGAACATTACTATGCAGTAGGACTTGAATCGCATAATCATCCCTCTGCATTGGACCCATATGGTGGTTCGGCAACAGGTATTGGTGGAATCTTGCGGGATGTTGTATGTATGGGAGCGCAACCCATAGCTCTAGTCGATCCTTTATTTTTTGGAGATTTAGATACACCTCGTGAGAATTTAGCAGATGGCGTTAAACATCCCCGATATTTGATGGGGGGGGTCGTTGCTGGAATTCGAGACTATGGTAACCGAGTTGGGGTCCCGACTGTGGCAGGTCAAGTATCGTTTCATCCAAAATATACGGGCAATCCTCTAGTCAATGTAGGATGTATCGGATTAGTCCGTAAAGATTTGATGATACATAGTAAAGCCGGAGGCGTTGGCGATATATATATTCTAGCAGGCGGAAGAACTGGTCGTGATGGTATTCATGGAGTAACATTTGCATCGAGAAATTTGGATGCAGGGTCAGAAGAGGATCTCGGAGCTGTGCAATTAGGCGATCCAATAACTAAAGAACCACTAATCCATTTATGTTTAGAATTGAATGAAATGAAGCTTTTAACAGGTATGAAAGATTTGGGAGGCGGTGGTCTGTCTTGTGTTGTAGGTGAATTGGCCCTGGATGCGGGATTTGGAGCTAGAGTTGACCTTGAAAAAGTTCTATTGAAAGTAGATAATATGCCCCCTTGGGAGATTTGGGTTTCGGAATCTCAAGAAAGAATGATGTTTACTGTAGAACCTAAAAATATAGAAAAAGTACTGGCGATATGTAAAGAATGGGATGTTGAAGCTGTAACGATTGGAGAAGTAATTCCTGAGAAAATAAATATTGTACATTATAACGGTGTAGAAATTCTGAATTTAGATTTAGATTTTACAACCGGAGGTCCAGTCTATAGAAGACCATACAATCTACCTAAATATGAAACTGATAAGAGAAAAATAAAACCGGATTATCCTACTAATTTTAATGTTACTATTAATGAATTGATTGGAAAACCTGAAGTAGCTTCAAAAGACTGGGTAATTCGACAATATGATCATGAAGTACGTGGAAAAACGGTATTAAAACCGATTCAAGGACCAATTGGGAAAGATGTACCCGGTGATTCTTCTGTCCTTAAACCAGTTGATAATTCTTGGAAGGGACTTGCCTTAACATCAGATGTTAACCCATACTTAATGGAAGCAAATCCATACCATGGAACTATGAGCGCTGTAGAAGAAGTATGTAGAAATTTGGCATCCGTCGGAGCCAGAATAGATTCTCTAGCTGATTGTTTATGTTTTGGCAATCCTCGCAATCCCGATATTATGGGTCAATTCAAGGCAAGTTGTGAAGCTTTAAAAGATGCAGCCATCGCAGTTGATGTTCCATATGTTTCAGGTAATGTCAGTTTGTATAATGAAACTGCAGAAGGCGCAATTCCCCCAACACCGGTTTTGATGGGAATTGGATTAGTAAGAGACATCCGTAAATGCACTACTAGCGATATGAAAAATGAAGGAAGTATATGGCTTATAGGCGATACTAAAGAAGAGATGGGTGCAAGTTTATATTATCGACATTTAGAACTTGAAAGTGCAGATGTGCCGACAACTAATTTTAAAGAATTTATGCCACGAATGGAGCAATTGATTCAAGCAATTGAAAATAATGAAGTTGTAGCATGTCATGATATTTCAACTGGCGGATTAGCAATTTCTATAATTGAAATGTGTATGAGTGGAGTGGGGGCAAATATTGAACTTACGACAGACTTAAGGGCTGATATTGAATTATTTAGTGAATCAAACGGAAGATGGGTTGTTCAAGTGGCTAGTGGCTGTGAAGAGAAATTTGCTAATCGTTTTGATTATGCTAAACAAATTGGAAATGTGAGTGATGAAATTATATTTACAAGAGATGGTGATATTATATCTAAATTGGGTATCGAAGAATCAAGAAAAATATGGACAGACCCCCTTTGGACTAGATTGGCTTAACCTTTTATCCCGCTCCTAAGATGAAATAGTAAGATGTCAATAGAAGCGATACTTATTTTGCTGATTTTTATAATTGCCTTTGCCTTGATTTTAGGGGAGGTTGTTGACCGTGTTTTAGCCGCATGGGGAGGCGCCGTAGGTATGCTCCTAGTTGGTACCTATTATCAGGCACTTACTTGGTGTACTGGAGGTCATGGTGATGTTTGTGAAAATAACCTCTTCGAAGCTATCGACTTCAACGTAATTGGATTATTATTAGGGATGATGATATTTGCAGGAATGCTAGAGATTAGTGGATTCTTCGAATTTGTAGCAATCAAGGCTACAAAATTATCTAAAGGAGATCCATGGCTTTTAGTGGTTTACTTAGGTACGTTCACAACAATTATTTCAGTTTTTATAGATAATGTAACTGCATTAATTCTAATTGCTCCAGTTACTTTGAAAATATGCTCAAAAATTGAGATTAGTCCTATACCTCCTCTAATTGCTCTTGCTATATTCTCAAATACAGGAGGAGTTGCAACATTAGTTGGTGACCCTCCTAATGTTTTAATCGCATCATATACTAATGAATTAGGATTAGGTTTTAGTTTTATTAGTTTCATCGAACATCTTACTCCTTTAGCAATTATTGCGTGGGGAGCCACCCTTGTATACATGAGATATCACTATACGGAATGGAGAGGAAAAACACCACGAAATGTAGAAGAGATAATGGGAGAAGATGAATGGGCTGCCGTCAGTAATGATGTTTTAATGTATAGAACTCTAGGTGCTTTAGCAGTTACCGTTATCATGTTTGCTGCAGTTGAACTTATACATATAGATTTAGAAATTTCAGCCGTATCTCTAGGTGGTGCAGGTATTGCAATGTCTATCTGCATGATTGGAGTTACAAAAGAAAAGCAACTTGATATTCATGAAGTAATACATAAAGTCGAATGGGCTGCACTATTATTCTTTGCTGGACTTTTTGTTATGGTAGGAGGGCTAGAGGCGATGGGTCATCTGGAATCTATAGCCAATTGGATTTTCAATAACTTTGGACCTGAAGGGGCTATCTCACAAGATGAAGTAGTATTGGTAATTGTTCTTATTTGGGTTTCTGCTATTTCATCTGCAATCGTAGACAACATACCCTTCTGTGCTGCAATGCTACCAGTCATTAATCAATTGGGAGAATTGAGTGTCGATCCAGTCACCGGAATATCTGCTGTAAATGTCATTCCACTTTATTGGGCTTTAGCCATAGGTTGTGGTTTTGGCGGAAATGCAACTCCAATTGGATCTAGTGCTAATGTTATGACTATTTCCATTAGTGAAAGAGGGGGGCACAAGATTTCAACTAAGGAATGGTTGGCAGTTGGAGTTCCAGTAATGCTAATTACATGTACTATTGCAAGTATTGTGGTCGCTTTATTCTATGGCCACTTTGAAACGGCCTAATTCAAATAATCAATATCGCATTCTGAACATTGGCCCATTT
>TARA_B110000881_G_scaffold212792_1_pt1 | contig 14488 bp, 11 predicted proteins | sample TARA_B110000881 | Tara Oceans TARA_B110000881 (sample SAMEA4398150) | marine metagenome | biome: Polar Biome; feature: [MES] marine water layer (ENVO:01000295) within the mesopelagic zone...; material: water (ENVO:00002006), including particulate matter (ENVO:01000060) such...
AATATTAATAACCCTAAAAATTTCAAAGAAATTAACCTAACTAATCTTCATGTTTCTAGAGGCTGGTTTGATTCTAGTGTCTGTTTTGGTGAACCAGGCTTTGAAAATAGAGAGACTATAGAAAATGGATTAAAAACTGCTTCTAGGTCAGGGTTTACTTCAGTTGCTTTACAACCCAACACTAGCCCTGTGATTAATAATAGATCTCAAATAGAGTACATAAAACACAAATGTGTAAATAGCGTTGTAGAAATATATCCAATAGGTGCGTTAACCAGCTCAGGCTCAAACCCAAAACTCACAGAAATGTTTGATATGAAAAATGGTGGAGCAATTTGTTTTGGAAATTATAAAAAATCAATCACAAATGCTAATACTTTAAAATTAGCTCTACAATACACTTCTACATTTGGAGGAGTTGTTCTTTCTTATCCTGAAGATGAAATTTTATCAAATAATGGAGTAGTTAATGAAAATATAATGAGTACTTCATTGGGGTTAAAAGGAAGACCTTGTTTATCTGAAGAAGTGCAGGTAATGAGAGATTTATCAATACTAGAATACTCTGGTGGCAAACTACATATTCCAACAATATCAACTACTAAATCTGTTGAATTAATTAGAGCTGCTAAAGCAAGAAAATTAAATGTGAGTTGCAGTGTAGCTGTTCATAATTTATTTTTTTCAGATAGTAATTTACTAGACTTTAATACAAATTTTAAAGTTTTACCACCATTAAGAACCAAAGAGGATATCAAATCTTTAATTGAAGGGGTTAAAGATGGAACAATAGACATGGTAACTTCAGATCATAATCCGTTAAATATTGAGTTAAAGAAAACAGAGTTTGATAATGCAGAATTTGGAACAATTGGGTTAGAGAGTATTTTCGGAGCATTAAACACACTTTTCTCTACTAAAATGGCTATAAAATTGCTAACATCTGGTAGGAACATTTTTAAAATTCCTCAAAATAATATTCAAATTGGGGAAATAGCTAATTTAACTTTATTTAACCCAAACAAGGAGTATGTTTTCGCTGATAAGCATATTTTATCTAAATCTAAAAATTCTATTTTTTTAGATTCAAAATTAAGTGGCAAAGTTTATGGTGTGATAAATAAAAATAAACTCGCAATCTTTAAGTAATGCTAAAAGAAGACTTGTCCATAAAATATTTAATCAAAGAGTCTACCACATCCAATAAGAACTCTCCCTTATTATTATTAATGCATGGTTTTGGAAGTAATGAAGGGGATTTACATTCTTTCGCTAATTATCTTCCAGAAAAATATACTGTTGTTTCTATCAGAGCACCTTATACTTTACCAACTGGTGGGTATGCTTGGTATAACATTAATTTTGATAATGACATGAATAAGTTTAATGATCATAATCAAGCTAAAGATTCAATTAAATTAATAGCTAAATTTTTAGATGAGATAGTTAATAAGTATCCCATCGATTCTAATGATATCTGCCTTCTTGGTTTTAGTCAAGGAACAATTCTCAGTTATGCTCTTGGGTTGAATTACCCTGAAAGGTTTAAAAAAATAATTGGGTTTAGTGGGTATATTGATGAAGCTATGGTATTTACCAAAATCAATAACTTAAATTACTCAAACTTAAACTTATATATTTCACACGGAACTCAGGACCCTGTAATTCCTGTTGATTGGGCTAGAAAATCAATAAAGATTCTTAAAGAAAAAAATATAAATCATAACTATAAAGAGTTTGACTCAGGACATACAATTTCAGCTGATAATTTTTATGATTTTAAAAATTGGCTTGAATCTACTAATTGATGTTTAAACTTAATTCATCATACGCTAAAAAAATATTTTTAGGTAATATTTTTTCAACTTCTTTATGAAAACCTAAATTATGACTAATATGAGTAAAATAACAAGCCTTCGGGTTTATTTTATTTACAAGTTCAATCGCCTCAGTTAGATTCAAATGCGAATGATGCTCTTCTATTCTTAAACAGTTTAAAACAAGAACATTTAAGTCTGAAAGTTTTTTTATTTCCTTTTCTGAAATAGTCTTCATATCAGTTATATATGCAAAGTTTTTAATTCTAAAACCAAATACTTGGAGCTTGTTATGATAAACATTCACAGGTACTATTTCTAAACCATTTACATTAAAAGAATTATTATTGATTACTATCGGATTAATTACAGGGATACCAGGATACATATTTTTATTATCAAATATATAGTCATAGCGTCTTTTTAAATTCTTTACAACTCTATTGTGAGCATAGACGTTAATATCTCCATGATGAAAGTAAAAAGGCCTTAAATCGTCTAATCCAGCTACGTGATCACTATGTTCATGTGTAAAAAATAATCCGTTAATCTTACCGCATCCGACTCTAAGCATTTGATATCTAAAATCTGGGCCGCAATCTATTACATAATTAAATGTTTTCCAATTTACTAAAATAGAGGATCGCAGTCTTCGATCTTTTTTATCAGTACTCTTGCAAACAGGATGATTACTTCCAATTACGGGAATACCCTGTGATGTGCCAGTACCCAAAAAAGTAATTTTTAGCATAATAAAATATTATCATAAAAATAGAATATTTTTCTTTGGCAGAACAATTTTTAATACATTTGTATATGTAATTTTTTATGTTATAAATTCTAAGAAATGGATATAATTCATAATGGCGATTCTGTAGTAAATACTGTTCCTACTACTAAGCAGAAAGCTTTGAAAATTAACTTAAATAAAAATATTTACGGATCATTTGCTGAAATAGGTGCAGGGCAAGAAACTGTCAGACAATTTTTTAGAGCTGGAGGAGCATCCAGTACAATAGCTAAATCAATGTCCGCTTATGATAAAGATTTTAGTGATGCTATTTATGGAATTGAAAATGACAAGAGATATGTTACTGAAAAAAGGTTAAGAAAAATGCTTGTTTGGGAAACGAATTTAATAGAAAAGAGGTTAACTCGTGACAAGCATCCTGATAAATTGTTTTTTTCTTTTGCCAATACGGTAGCGACGATTGATTTTGCAAAAAAATTCAAAGGTCATGGTTGGGTAGGTATAAAATTTCAAGTAGAGCCTGGTGGTGATTATAATGAAATAATTATACACATTAGATTTAAAGAAAATGTAGCAAGACTTCAACAAGAAACTTTAGGGATATTAGGTACAAACCTAATTTATAGTGCTTTTTATAAATTTAATAAACCAAAGAAGTTATTAAAATATTTATATGACAACCTAGATAAAGACCAACTAGAAATAGATACTATAAATTTTTCTGGTCCAATATTTAAGAATGTTGATAATAGATTGATTAGTTTACAATTGGTGAAAAAAGGGATGACAGATGCAGTGATGTTTTCTCCTGATGGTAAAAATGTATTACCTGCAAAAATTTTATATAAAAAAAATATCTTAGCTCTAAGAGGAAGCTTTAGACCAGTAACTAAAGTAAATGTTGAAATGTACTTAAATTCTATTAAGTTATTTTTAAAACAAAAAAATGTTGACTTAGATAATACACAAGTGGTTTTTGAGATTACACTATCTAATCTGAAAAGTGACGGAGAAATTGATGAACAAGATTTTCTAGATAGAGCTAAATTACTTTGCTCACTTGGTCAAACTGTTCTAATATCTAACTTTAAAGAATACTTTAAACTTGTTGAATATTTTTCTTTGTATACTAAGAAAAAAATTGGTCTTACTATGGGTATAAATAATCTAATTGAAATATTTGATCCTAAATATTACACACATCTTAGTGGTGGGATTTTAGAAGCATTTGGAAAACTATTTTTCAAAAATGTAAAGGTCTTTGCTTATCCGATGTTAAATGAGGATGGAGTAATAATCAACAGTGACAATTTAAAAGTTCATCCAAGAATGAAAGAACTGTATAAGTTTTTTAAATATAACAATAAAGTTCAAGATGTAGAAGATTACAATGAAGATCACTTAAAAATATTTTCTAGAGAAGTTCTTACTTTAATAAATAATGATGATCCTAAATGGGAGGAAATGTTACCAAATGGAGTTACAAAACTAATTAAAGATCAAAAGCTCTTTGGCTACAAGTAAATTAGAGTTTTGGTTATTTGTTTATTAAAACCATTCTATTAAGTTATCTCTATTAATTCACTACAAAAAAAGGTTCTATAAAATTATGTTGCTAATTATTAGCCCCCTAGGATCTGACTAGTATGATCCTTCGTTTTAACTTTCTCAATAACCTTTGTAATCACTCCTCTTTCATTTGTAATAAATGTAGTTCTTAATATACCTTCATATTCTCTACCCATAAATTTTTTAGGACCCCAAACTCCAAAAGAGTTAATAATATCTTTATCTACATCTGCTAATAAAGGGTAAGGAAATCCACCAAACTTTTGTGAAAATGAAGATTGAGATTTAACCTTATCAGCACTAACACCATAGACTGAATAACCATTTTTTGATAATTCAGAAAAATTATCAGACAAATTACATGCTTGAGCAGTACAACCTGGTGTATTAGCCTTAGGATAAAAGAATATGACACACTTTTTAGACGATAAGTCTTCAGTTTTAACAGTATTTCCTTTGTCATCTAGACATTCAAAAACAGGAAGCTTGTCCCCTACTTTTAATAAACCCATAATTGCTATATTTGAAATTGAAAGTAAATATAATATAAATGAATAAAAAGGAAAGTATAAAATTCATAATAGATGAACTGGAAAAAAAATATCCTAAAGTTCCTGTACCATTAGACCACAAAGACCCTTATACACTTTTAATAGCGGTACTTCTTTCAGCTCAATGTACTGATGTTAGAGTAAATAAAATAACACCAATTTTGTTTAAAAAAGCAGACAACCCATATGATATGATTAAAATGTCTATAGAAGAAATCAAAGCTATAATAAGACCATGTGGCTTGTCTCCAATGAAAAGTAAGGGAATTCACGGACTATCTGAAATCATAATTAATAAGCACAATGGTAAGGTGCCTGCAGACTTTGACCTTTTAGAGGAACTTCCTGCAGTTGGGCATAAAACTGCTGGTGTCGTTATGTCTCAAGCATTTAAGGTGCCTGCATTCCCAGTAGATACGCATATACATAGACTTCTTTACAGATGGAAGATATCAACAGGTAAAAATGTAAAAAAAACTGAAGAAGATGCTAAAAAAGCATTTCCAAAAGATTTGTGGAACAAGTTACATTTACAAATTATATGGTATGGTAGAGAATATTCGCCAGCTAGAGGTTGGGATTTAAGCAAAGACATTATAACAAATAAAATAGGTAGAAAGAAAATAATTAATGACTACCTAAAGTCTAATTAATATTTATTTCTATCTGACCAAAATTTAAGCTTATAATATTTAATGATTTTGAATAGTCTAAAAGAAACTTAATTGTTTCTTTTTTTGGATTTAAATTTGATGATTGTAAGTCTTTTTTAAAGTAATTTTTTTGCATATTATATTTTTATTTATAACGAGCAAAATATTAATTTATTGTTATCTAGTAAGAGATATGTTTTTTTTAGAAATAATACTTCTTAGATTTATAAGTGCATATCGCATTCTCCCTAATGAAGTATTGATACTAACCCCAGTTTTATTTGAAATTTCCTTAAAACTTAAATCATTATAAAACCTATATACTAAAACCTCTTTTTGGTCAGCAGGTAGTAGCTCTATTAGGTCTCTAACATCGTTATCTATTTGATTTTTTATCAAATTATCTTCAGCATCAAGAGAATCATCTTTTAAAACTGAAAATATATCAAAACTGTCAGAGCTTTGAAATTTTTGAAGTCTCTTATTTTTTCTAAAATGATCGATTACTAAATTATGAGCTATTCTCATAACCCATGAGACAAATTTACCTTCCTCATTATAATTGCCCAATTTTAAAGTTCTAATAACTTTTATAAAAGTATCTTGAAAAACATCTTCTGTCAAATCTCTATCTAATATTTTAGAATAAATAAAATTGTAAAGCTTTTGTTTATGTCTTTTTATTAATATTTCAAGACAAAACTCGTCACCTTTTAAATAATCACTAATTAACTGAGAATCTGAAAATTTGTACTTATTAACCATAACATTACATTTTTACACAACAAGAAATTGTGATTTGTTTAAACTAAAAATTTAAAAAAAGTAATGTTATTCTATAGGCTTATGATTAATTGTTATATTCAAATATAGGCTTATTCATTTAATTTCCAAAAAAAGTAATAAAAAAGTAATCTTTAAGTTCGGATAGATTTAATATATATTATATTTGAAATTATTAAGATTTATAGGGGTATATATGAAGAAAAGTAGTAAAAAAAATATTTATATAAAGGGGGCTAAACTTCATAATTTAAAAAATATTGATGTTGAAATACCAAGAAATAAATTAACTGTTATAACTGGATTGTCTGGCTCAGGTAAATCTACCCTAGCTTTTGACACTTTATATGCAGAAGGTCAAAGAAAATATGTTGAGAGTTTATCAAGTTATGCAAGGCAGTTTTTAGGTAAATTAGACAAACCTAAGGTTGATTATATTTCAGGAATTTCACCTGCGATAGCTATAGAACAAAAAGTAAACACAACTAATCCTAGGTCAACTGTTGGAACAAGCACCGAAATATATGACTATTTAAAACTTCTGTATGCAAGAATTGGAAAAACATACTCTCCTACTTCTAATAATATTGTTAAAAAAGAGAGTGTAACAGACATTATTAAATTTGTAAAGGAGTTTGAAATTAATCAAAAACTTCTACTACTATCACCAATAAAAGTCACAGGTAAAAAAGATTTCATAGAAAAATTAGATCTATTAAATAACCAAGGCTATAGCCGTGTAAAATATGATGGTAATGTCAGTAAAATTAATGATATAATTTATTCAAAAAATAATTCGTTTTATTTAGTTATTGATAGAATAATAACACAAAAAGATGAGTCATTTTACAACAGATTAGCAGACGCTATTGAGATCGCAATATTTGAAGGAAATGGAGTTTGTTTAATTGAAGATTTAAAAAACAAATCATCACACAGTTTTAATACCAGATTTGAATTAGATAATCAAGTTTTTTTAGAACCTTCTGTCAACCTATTTAGTTTTAATAATCCCTATGGAGCATGTCCTAAATGTGAAGGCTATGGGGATATAGTAGGTATTGACAAAAACCTTGTTATAAAAAACAAAGAGCTATCAGTTTACAATGATGCAATACTTCCTTGGAAAGGGGAAAAGTTAAGTAAGTATAAAAAAGATTTTATAAATCAGAGTCACAAGTTTAATTTTCCAATCCACAAACCTTATCATGAGCTTTCTATTGAGCAAAAAAATCTTTTATTTGAAGGAAATCAATACTTTAAAGGTATTAACGCCTTTTTTAATAAAATAGAAGCTAAATCTTACAAGATTCAAAACAGAGTTCTTTTGTCCAGATACAGAGGACAAACAATTTGCACTGAATGTCATGGTAATAGATTAAGGCAAGAAACTGATTATGTGAAGATTAATGGCAAAGCATTATCTGAGCTAATTAATTTATCAGTTAAAAATTTATTAATATTTTTTAAAGATTTAAAGTTAAATGATTCAGATAAGGAAATTTCTAAAAGAATTTTAATCGAAATTATTTCTAGATTAAATTACTTAATTAATGTTGGTTTAGACTATTTGACTCTTAACAGAAAGTCTAAAAGTTTATCCGGGGGAGAAAGTCAGAGAATTAATATAGCTACTTCTTTGGGAAGTAGTTTAGTTGGCTCTTTATATATACTAGATGAACCTAGTATAGGTTTGCACTCAAATGATTCTTTAAAATTAATTAAAGTTTTAAAGTCCTTAAGAGATTTAGGTAATACAGTTATTGTTGTAGAGCATGATCACGATATCATGAAACAAGCTGACCACATAATTGATATAGGACCTAAGGCAGGCTCAGAAGGTGGTAATTTGATGGCTGAAGGTACCTTTAAACAGTTCCTTAAACAAAAGTCAATAACTGCAAGTTATTTAAATAAAGAAAAAGAAATATCTGTTCCAAAAATTAGAAGAAGTAGTAAAAAACATATAAAAATTTTTGGAGCTAGAGAAAATAATTTAAAAAACATTAATATTAGTATACCACTAGGAGTTATCACAACTGTTACAGGCGTATCTGGATGTGGAAAAAGCTCGTTAGTTAGAAATATCTTATATCCTGCTTTACAAAACGAACTAGGGATATACGAAAACAAGCCTGGAGATTATACAAAAATTGATGGTGATATAGACAGTATAGATTTTGTGGAATTTATAAATCAAAATCCTATTGGAAGATCCTCTAGATCAAATCCTGTGACTTATATAAAAGCATATGATGAAATTAGAAATCTTTTTTCTAACCATAAATTAAGTAAACAAAGGGGTTATAAGGCAAAACATTTTTCTTTTAATGTTGATGGTGGCAGATGTGACAAATGTAAAGGAGATGGAGAGATAACAATTGAAATGCAGTTCATGGCAGATGTTCATTTAATTTGTGACGATTGCAAAGGGAGTAGATTCAAAAGAGAAATTCTAGATGTAAAATTTTCGGAAAAGAATATATATGATGTTTTAAATATGACAATCAATGATTCATTAGAGTTTTTTGAAAAATCTAATGAAAATAAAATCTATAGAAAATTATTACCCCTAAAAAATGTTGGTCTTGGATATGTTAAATTAGGACAAAGCTCCTCTACTCTTTCTGGTGGTGAAGCTCAAAGGATTAAATTAGCGTCATTTTTAGGTAAGGCTAATCAAACTAAAAAAGGAGTGTTCATATTTGATGAACCAACTACTGGTTTACATACAGATGACATAAAAAAATTATTAAAATCTTTCAATGCATTAGTTGATTTAGGTAACACTATAGTAATTGTTGAACATAATTTAGAGCTGATAAAGTGTTCGGATCATATAATTGATTTAGGTCCAGTTGGTGGAGAAAAGGGTGGTCGCTTGATTGTTAAGGGTAAGCCTGAGTTTATAATAAAAAATAATGAATCATTAACTGCTAAATATTTAAAAGAATATTTGTAAAAATTAATCTTTGGCACACTCTTTGCATTAAATTTAAGAGTTAGTTTAATTTATTAGATAGTTAGTTTAAAACCTTGCAAAACTTCTTGAAGTTTGCAAGGTTTTTTTTATTTCCCCAGGAACTTATTCGTAAGATTATTAATATCAACAGAAAACTTTAAAAAGACAACAATTGATATATATACAAATGAAACAAGAATAGAATTTAAAATAATATTTAAAAACGGATCGAAGTCAAAATTTACATAGAACGATATTAAAAAACCAACTAAAATAAGTGAGATTACTTTGAAAGTATTTATAGTTACAGGATGTAATTTAAATTTTTTATATACATAGTAAACCTTTACTGAATTATACAAACAAACAGCTATTAAAGAAGATATAGCAGCTCCTTCAATTCCATATAAAGGAATAAGAATATAGTTTAAGTAAATTGTTGTAAAAATCAATATTGCTCCTATAAATACAATGAAATTGTAATATTTACTATTGAAGATAATCCCATCTATATTTCCTAAAAATGCATTATAAAGTTTTGTAAAAGAAATAATAAGCACTACGTAATAACCTTCCTTGTAAGTAATGGGAATAAAAGAATAGAAATCACTAAGGTTAAATACTATTAATAGAAAAACTAGTCCACAAACAATCAATAAATTTAAGCTAGATTTTTGATATAAAATCCCTAAATCAGTGAAATTCTTATCATTTAGTAACTTTGAGCTAAGTGGATTGGCAATTTGAAATAAAGATCTTCTAGGTACAGTAATTAATGAACATATATATATTGCAACAGCATAGTAAGCTACCTTAGAAATATCTAAATATTTTGCAATCATGAATTTATCAACCTCTAAAACAATATTAGCAACAGCTCCTGCAAGACAGATTATAATTAAATACCTAATTATTTGATTTAAATTCTTTGACTTTTTTAATTTAAAATGAAATGGGTTATTTCTTAAAGAATAAACCATCATTATTAAAGTTCTTATCACATATACACATAAAACACACAATATAAATTCTTGCTCGTTTATAAACTGATAATGAATTAAAAATAATAATAAAAAAATTAAAATTCTATGAAAAATTTCTTTTAAAAAATTCCCAAAAACAGAAATTAATTTGATTTTGACTAGAGAATAAAAAACTTCAAAATAGGCAAAACTAAAAGCTGTAATAATTATTACCCAAATATTGGTGCTTGTGATATAAACATTTTGTGGGAGAAAATATTTAATAAAATCCATAGATGTTAATCCTAGAAAAACTAAAATGATTACGCTGATTAAAGGAATGATTAACATTGTACTTAAAAAGTAGTTTTTTTCATCAGGCGTATTATAAAAGGAGTAGAATTTAATTATAGCATTATGAGTGCCTAGTGAGATAAACGGTAACATAATAGTTGCTGTAGAAATAATAAAAGCTAAAAGACCATGGTACTCATCAGATAAAAAATAAGTATACAAAAACAATACGTTAAAAGCACCTAAAATAAATCCGACATAAGTAGAGATTGTATTTTTAATTGATTGTCTAATTACTATACCCATTATAGTTTTGCTATGACATCTGAAATAGATCTCGTTAATTCAAATCTACTATATTTATTAATATTATAAGGAGAAACTTTCAGAGTATTATTAAGAAACTTGCCGTAACTAGATGATATATAGTTAAATAAATCATCTTCTTCATTATAATTAAAACTATAACCAACTTTTGTTTCTGTAATAATTTTCTTAACATCTATATTGTTTGAAATAGATATAATTGGCCTATTAGAGTTTAAATACTCGAATAATTTTGCAGGGATTATTGAATTTGATTCATTATTGTTCGTTTGAATAAGAAGAAGAATTTGTGATTTCTTTAAATATTTTTTAGTATCACTATATGGAATATGACCAATTAATTTAACATATATATCTAAAGAGAATTCTTTAACAGAAAGTATAACTTCATCACTAACATTACCGATTAAATTTAAGATGAATAAATCTTTAAAACCTTCAATTTCTTTTATAGCTTTACTTAAAACCCTCCATAACATTTCAGGGTTTCTATCAGATAAAATAGAACCAATATGAGAAATTGTAAATTTCTTATCTAAAACAGCTAGGTTATCATTAGAATAATCAAAACCATTTGTAATAGTCGAAATATGGGTTTTAGTTAACTTACTATATTCATCCTTTAAAGTGTCTGATGTAACGACTATGTGATCCGCATCATTAAGTACTCCAAGTTCTAATAGTTTATGTTTAGCTAAAGTAGATTTTGAGAAATAAAACTTTTTATGATACCAAATATTCGTCCATGGATCTCTAAAATCTGCTATCCATTTAATATTTGTTGATTTCTTTATTTTCTGACCAAGAAGATGCATACTATGCGGAGGACCAGTAGTTATAATAGTCTCAATCCCGTTTAATGCTATATAATTCTGAATAAAACTCACGGACTTGTTTGCCCAATATATTTTAGGGTCTGGAATGATAAAGTTACCTCTAACATAAAGCAATATTTTATCTATAAAGGTAAGATTGTTTATAGATGGAATAAGTCCATTATTGTACTGACTGTGTTTTTTTGGTAAAAATAACTTTAGTATAGAATCTAATAAAAATATAGGTTTTTTAATTATAACAGCAGTCTCTGGGATATCAGAAATTAAAGATTGGTCTACTTGATTAATATTAGATATGTCAGGTGTGTATATGTGGGGCTTAATATTAAATTGATCAAAATACTTAACGAATTTAAGCCATCTTTGCACACCAGGACTAGAAAATGGAGGCCAGTAATAAGTAATGATCAAGACTTTTTTTTTCAATTTAATCTAGTTGTTTTTTGTTAATATAGTTAAATATATAAAACCCAAATAATAACAAAACTAATAAAGAACTAGCTAAGCTTAAATAAGATGACTTTTTAACTACATCCGGACTAAAATAGCACTCAATTAAATTATCTCCTTGAGCTAGATACAAACCTCTTAGCGCAACATTAACATTATCAAAAACAGTCTCTTTTCCGTTCACTAATACTTTCCAACCTTCAGAGTAGAAAATTTCTGAAAAAACAGCATACCCTTCTTCTTTGTTACTACTTGAGTATTTTAAATAATTAGAAGTATGGTTAATTAAATCAATTTTAGCATTAACTGGGACATTGAATTTTTTAGATTTTAATTTAGTAGACACAGCACTATTTATTAAATTCAATGTATCTAAAGCTAATATAGCTTCATTTTGATCTTTTAAATAAAATAAGTCTTTAACAAACCAGGCATTTCCTTGTGCATCTTCATTTATAAAAGCTTTTATCTTTTCATTATCATTTTTACTAATAAAGTATTTTACATTTAACATGTTTAAAACAGGCATGTGATTTTTTGATATGTAAAATTTCAATAAAGCATCATAATTTGAAAGCTTAGCAGCATGGTAGCCTAAAACAGAATTATGAAAATAAGACGCTTTTGTTGAACTACTTGTTAAATCTAGTACTCTAAATTTAGTTGTATCATTCAATATTGATATATCTGCTTCGTTAACAACATAAGGAACTTCAACCTTATTTGCATTAACAAAATCATCTGAATTAACATAATTGTTATTAAAAGATATTAGGTCAAACGAAACTAAAATTAGAAATGTAATGATTAGTGAGTTTGAAGATATCAATTTACTTTTATAAATATTTAGTAAGATAAAAGAGGATATTACATATAGAAAAGTTCTTATTAAGTCTGATTTAAATAAATCAATTCTGTCCAATCTTAAAGCATCTAAATAACCAGGTCCATAGCCATCCAAGAATAATGAGTCACTTACTCCTTTAAAGTCTAATAAATCAATCGAAAAGTATAAGGTAGTCAACAAAAGTATAAAAACCCCTAGAGTCTTATTTAAGGCTGCTGCAACTACTTTATTTTGTTTTTTTTGTACTATAATAGTATGTAATGAATATATAGCTAAAACAGGGATACAAAGCTCTAAAATAACCTGGATTGAACTGACAGCTCTAAATTTATTATAAAAAGGGAAATAATTTATAAACAAGTCTGTAATAAAAGACATGTTCTTGCCATAAGATAATAGTAAGGATATTAGGATAGAGGCAAGTAACCAATATTTGTTTTTATTAGATACTAAAAATAGAGATAGAATAAATAAAAAGAATACAACTATACCAATGTACGCAGGTGCTTCAACTATAGGTTGACTGCCCCAATAAGTAGGGCTATACTCAATAGCATCTCTGGCTTGAATAGAATTAGCCCCTATAGATTTAAAATATTTGTAAGATTCTGAGTCGATGCCAAGTTTTTCTACATTCCCACCCCCTGTTATTCTAGGAATAAATAAATTTAAACTTTCAAAAATCCCATAACTATACTCGGTGATATAGTCATAATTTAAACCATTAGATTCTATTTGGTTTCCGTCAGGTGTGATGGTGATTTCATTATCTCCTCTAGTACTTTGTTTAGAATACTCATAGGTACTCATAATTGTACTAGCATTAAATCCAATAGCTAAAAATAAAGCAGAAAACAATATCGTTAAAGATTTGAAATATTTTTTTAAAGCATTTGTTCTAATAGAATCAATCAGAAAATAAACACCAATAGATATAACGATAAACATTAAATAATAGGTCATTTGAAAATGATTAGCACAAATCTGTAGACCTAGGGCAATTGCAGTTAAAAAGAAACCTTTATAATACTTATTATTAAAAACTAGAATTATACCAGACAATACTAGTGGCATGTAGGCAATGGCATGCGCTTTAGAATTGTGTCCTGCTCCAATGATTATTATTAAATAGGTTGAAAAGGCAAAAAAGATAGATCCTAAAAATGCTAATTTATAATCAATTTTTAACACTAGTAAAAAAACATAAAAACTTATAAGGTATAATAATAAATAATCAGCTGGTCTTGGTAAAAATCTAAGGAATAAATCTAATTTTTTTATGTAATTATGAGGGTATTTAGCTCCTAATAAATATGTCGGCATTCCTGAAAAAGCACTATCTGTCCAGTAAGTTTCTGTATTAGTAGAGTCCCTGAAATCGTTCTGCTGCTTAGCCATTCCTGTGTATTGAACGATGTCGCTTTGATAAATTTTATCACCTTCAAGAATAGGATAAAAATAAGAAATAGAAATAATGATAAATAAAACAAACACAATTAAATGATGCGTATTGAATTTGAGAAAGGATAGTATATTATTCAACTTCTTCATAATCTACATAATCACCAACGTTGTTTTTTGAAGGTTTCTTTTTTTTTGGAATTTTATCAATAGTAACTTCCCCTTCACTTTTTTTGTTTTCAGCTCTATTATTAGTGTTGTTAAAGTTACTTTTCATTTTATTAG
>TARA_B110000881_G_scaffold221676_1_pt1 | contig 14431 bp, 18 predicted proteins | sample TARA_B110000881 | Tara Oceans TARA_B110000881 (sample SAMEA4398150) | marine metagenome | biome: Polar Biome; feature: [MES] marine water layer (ENVO:01000295) within the mesopelagic zone...; material: water (ENVO:00002006), including particulate matter (ENVO:01000060) such...
TCTGAAAGCGAATGTCAACAGTTAATTTCATTTAAATGCAAATTAATAAATATAGCTAGTAAGAGCATATAAGGTGATTAAATCATGTCTGTAGTAAAAATAGGTGAAGTAGATATTCAAAAATGCCGTAACGAGCTAGAATCTTTTGATCTAAACCACCAACAAATTCCGTTACAAGGCAGATCAGTAGATGATACAGATGGAGCAACTGGCAAGATGTCAGATCTTGGCGCACCAGAACAATATTATACAGAATTTCTGCACCAACAATGCCCCTATATAAATAATATTATAAAGAAGTACGATATGGTTCGTACAAGAATTATGAGTTTAAAACAATATTCTTGTTACTCTTATCACCAAGATGGAAGTGCCAGAATACACATTCCAATATCAACAGATCATGGCTGCTTTATAATCATAAATAAAATTGTATATGAACTCCCCGCAGACGGCAGTGTATATATGGTAGATACAACAGAGTTTCATACTGCCATAAACGGCAGCTACACACCAAATTTTATTAGAACACATATTGTAGGAGCATATCATGGCGTGGAGTGAGGTTGCTGATAATCACGTTTGGGTGATGGACGATTTTTTATCTGAAAATGAACTAGATCTAATACTTAATAATTGGATTAATCCTAACGCAGAGATACAACAAAGCGGTATGAAGTACTTAGTTAATCCGACAGACTATCACTATAATGGTGTGATGGTTAAAATAGCAAACCAACAAGAAGTACAAACCTCCGTGATTACAAAGCTAAATGATTTATACACAAAAGTATTTGGAAAAAAAGCACCATGTACAGATTTAAATTATATGCAGTTTTTTTTAAAAGAATCTACACCAAACAAAAGTTTTTATTCTTTACATTCTGAACCAAGTGTCAATGAAAAAGAACACTTTGGTGAAGGGGTGTTTATGTTATATTTGAGTGATGAGGATGACGGTGAAATTGTTTTTCCAAGCGAAAAAGACGCAACTCCACTATTCACAAAAGAATATTTAAAAACGCTAGAAGAAATGACAGTAACATACTCAGAAAAAACTGTAAAAATTAAACCGAAAAAGAACAGATGTGTTGTACTAAGAACTGGTATACCGCATTATGTTAATATGTGCAGTGGAACACGCAAATGCATTTCTGGTATGAGTTACGCATCAGATGACTACAAAAACAGATGGAAAGAAAAATAGAAACATAATATTATGAAAAAAACAATTCAGCTTGTATGTATATCAGCAATGCATTTTTCTCCGTGGCTTCCATACTCATCAGGATGTCTTATAAGTTATTGTAGGCGCATACCAGAAATAAATGACAAATACGAATTCACAGATCCAATTTTTAGGTACGAAGATGTTTCTGAATATGATGAAGCATTAAGATCTACTGATATATTAGGAGTTACGTGTTATGTATGGAACCAAGCGTATCATGATAAACTGGTAAAAAGATTTAAAGAAATCAACCCAAACGGCGTTGTTGTATATGGTGGCCCAAACATACCAGAAGTTCAACAACAAGCAATGAACTTTTTGAACGAAAGACCTGCTGTAGATATTCTTTTTATAGGACCTGGAGAAAAGAACTTTGCAAACTGGCTACTAGGAAAATCAGAAGAAGGCACGATAACAAGATCTAAATATAATGTAGATTTTAAACGAATGAAAAGAGACTATCAAGTTGCCGCGGCTGATATGCCAACTCCGTACATTGACGGCATATTTGATAATATAATTAAAAATTCAGACACCGGATTAAAAGCTTCGTTCGAAACAAATAGAGGATGCCCTTATCACTGTGCGTTTTGTGACTGGGGCGGACAAGCACAAAGTAAATTATCCGTGTTTGATTTTGATAAAATTAAAGATCAAATAGATTACATATATAGCAATGAAAAAGTTGTAGAAATAGAACTTTTAGATGCTAATCTTGGAATACTTCCAAGAGATGTCGATCTCATTAGACATATGGTAGACAGGCAAGAATTTTACAACAATGATATTAAACTAGGATATGCTGGATTAGCAAAGAACGGTTCAAAATATGTGCCAGAAATTTTGAATTTAATTGGAACATCAATTAATATCGATAAGAGAAATCAAAAACTAAGTTTTCAAACTCATACTAAACAAGTATTAGAAAACATTGATCGCGGAAATATTAATAACGATAAACTTTTAGATTTGTTAAAAGATTGTAAAGCAAAAAATATAACTACTACTAGCGAATTTATTATGGCTTTACCCGGTGAAACGGCAGAAACGTGGTTAGATTCAATTGCAAGGAATCATGAATTACAAATAGATTACATTAGAACTTATGTTTTAAATTATGTTCCTAATACCACCATGTATAAGCCAGAATATAGAGAAAGATTTAATATTACAGCAAAGAAAATTAGATTTCCTCTTTCATTAAATCAAATTGGATATAAAACTTTACACGAAAATCCAAATTATACGTCTGACGATTTTACAGATTACGAAGAACACGAAATTATGACAGGATGCTCTTCGTGGGATTTAGAAGAAATAATTAAGATGTATGATTACACTTGGTGGTATCACAACATGTGGAATGCTGGGGCTTTAAGAAGTGTTGTAAGTGATAATATTAAAGATGATATAACTCAGTTTTTTGATAATTTAGATGATATGCCTTTTCTGAAATCTATTGTTGAAAAACATAGAAGTATTGTTAGACTACTGTATAGACCTGGTGAACTTGAAGAAATCTCAGACTTAGGAACATATTTGTTTTGGTCAAAATGCGGGAGAACAGATGATATACATCAGATGTGGAGTAACACAAATGATTTAGTTCTAGAACTCGGAGAGATTTATGGATATAAAGAAATGAGTAAATGTGTCGAAGATTATCAAAGAACATTTAGCTTATCGTTATACGGTACTGATGCTACTATTCTTGAAGATCAGGACAAATTTTTAATAAATACAAGCATATAAACGGAGATTAACATGGCTACTCAAACATTTGGGACTACTTCTATAACCGTCGATCCTTCTTGGACAAACGTTGTTGTAAGAATGTCTGGAGGTGCAGATAGTTCTCTTATTGCGTACATGGTAGCAAAAACCATTATTGATAATGATCTTAGCACTAGAATAACTAGAATGACTCATAATTTGGAAAACTTTCCTAATACTAATTCAATTAATACACAAACTGCTGCAGATGCCCAAGCACAAATTACATCATTGCTTGGTGTAGATGTATTCACTTCAGCGTCCCATGAAAAAACATATGGATCAGACGCCCTTAAAACCGATGACCTTCTTGTATGGTTAAACTCTATCACTACTGATTGTTTCTTCGATGGCACTACAATGAATCCACCAGTTTCAATGGAAAATGTTGTTATCGGCTCTGCTCTTACAGAAAGAGATACAGCATTTGTTAATTATCCTGATTATAAGTATTCGTTTGGATCAGTTGCAAAAGATGTAGTGGTTCAATTATACCATGATCTGGGAATTGTTTCTTTGTATCAATCTACTACATCTTGTATTTCTGCATATGACGTTGTTCCATGCAATGAATGCTGGTGGTGCAAGGAAAGAGAATGGGCAGATGCAAAGGTAACCTAATGCATATTCACCCGCGGTCTGAAGATACTAACAGATACTCAAGTTATAATAAAATCTTTAAACCCGCAGACAATAAAAAAGTTTTTGACTTTGGTGGTAACAGGGGTAACCTTTTATTTTTTTCTAACAATGAAATAAAAGAATCTCTATACACCTGTTTAGATGTGTCTGATACATCTATAAAAGAAGGTCAATTAGAATTTCCATTAGCAAGCTGGCACCATTTTGATAAATGGAACTGGGCTTACAACCACGGCGGTCAGTTTGATTTAGAATTTCCGGATGTAGATAAACATCAAGATTTCATATGGGCGTATAGTGTTTTTAGTCACACAGATTTCGAAGAATTTTTAGCAACAATAAAATGGTTTATGTCTTTTAAATATGAAAAGATTGCATTAAGTTTTTTAGATGCAAATGAATGGGACATGAAAGAATATTTTAGAAGGAATAGAATAGCTCAATACGGACACTGTTTAGATATAACTGAAATATCGTCAAAAGATCTGTTTTACTTTATAGACAACGAAGAAGTTTTACACTCAGCATTAAAAGCACCTAAAATATCATCAAATCATTTTCTTGCTTTTTATAATCCTGATTGGCTTTTAAACAAATTAAACTATGAAGGTATTAACGCAACAATTGAAAGGCCAAGTCCAGGATATGTTCCGTTCTTAGTAATTAAAAATGAAAATAATTGATAACTTTTTACCCGCAGATCGTGCTGAAGAAATGTATCAAATGGTAATGAACGCCGAGTATAATCCAGCGCCGTATTATGATTTTGAATATACAGAAGTACCAAAAGATAACTATTTTTTATCTAAAGAATTTGCAAGTCAAGCGTCAAGCTTAATGGACATTGAGGTCAATTCAATGCGCGCAGAATTCATATCAAGAACTTGTGGAGAAGGTAGCTTTGATTGGCACACAGATCAAATGAAAAATTGTGAAAAGATTACAGTGCTTTATTACATAAATAAAGCGTGGGATAAAACTCACGGAGCGTTGTTAGAATTTGAAGATGGTACATCGGTTGAACCGATATTCAACAGGCTTATTCTAATAGATTTAAAAAAGCAACAACTACATCGAGTAACTAAAAATACTTCAGACAATTGTAGATATGCATTAACAGGGTGGTTATTATGATTCCAACGTGCTTAGACATTACAAACTTAGAAATTCCATTTCCAAAAGAAGATTTAATTGCAGAAATAGACGCGCTTGATGAAAAATGGTGGTTTTACGTAAAGTTTCATGGTGGATGGATTACAAGCTTATACAACGCAAGAGAAGATGGTACTGGTGGATGGCATCCAAAGGGTTTCAATCCGGATTTACCACAGGACGGCGCTTGTGTAAGAGCACTAAGAGATCATGTGTTTCCTTATATGGGATCGGCCGGAAATATTACGATTATTCGTACACCGCCAGAAGCATCACTAAATGATCATTTAGATAGTACACCAGAAGAAATGGGAACATACCTACCAAAATTTAGATGGGTTCTTAAAGGTAAATTAAACACTATGCATTTCTTTGATAATAATAATAATAAAGTTAATTGGGAGCCAATTGGCGATAAGTATATTGTGAATGGAGCTCATCCTCACGGTATGGCAAATTCTGGTGATGATACAAAATTAACAATGTGCATGGGTTATCCTTGGCTAGACAACGCTACGTTTCAAGAAAACACTAAAGATTTGACTGGTATGTCTATAAATTTCCCCAATACAGTATTAGACGGATGGACAGACAAACGATTTAAAACTGGAAAGGTTGGCCTTGGAGATACCGAGGTCCAATAATAGAGCTTTAGATTTTACGAAGAATATATTGCATTCCACCGTAATGTAGTGTCTCGTAAGATACTTTCCAATCATACTTAGATGTCTTTGCGAAATAATTTAAAAGTTTAGGACTCTCTTCGCGGGATACCCATATATCTTTATAGCCAAGTTCAATAGCTTTACCCGTTAGGTTGTCGAGTGTTTCTATACCACGCTTTAAATCATCTTTATACGTGCCAAAGTTATAATTGCGATCGCGAGTATGCCTTGACATAATCCGAATAGAACCGTTATATTCTGGCCTTTCAATCGCTGCTGAATAATAAACAAGATGCTGATCCCATCCCATCCGAGCAAAGATCGTGTGTTCAAATAATGGGTTAATTAAATAATTATCAGAATGTTTATGTCCGTTTGTTTTTTGGAATAAAGTTTCTATATCATTTAAATAATTCTTAATTTCTGAAGTTTTCCAGATCATCTGTACCATCCAAACTAAACATTAATGCAATACGTGGCTTATCACTCATATTAACTACAGCGTGAGGATAACCGATATTTAAAAAGTTTGCTGTACCATCTTCTAAGTTGTAAGCTTCAAGTTTGCCATCTCTTTTAAATAAATTGACTACACCCCCACCACCGTAGATTGGAACAATACAGCGAACTGCATAAGACACATCATAATCGACGTGAAAGGGTATCATTTTACCAGGTGCTAATTTTGTAATACGAACGCGGCTTGCTGGTGCATTAAATTGAGTTACGATTTCTTCGAAGTAACTATTAATATAGTCTTCAGTAGGAACATTATATAGATGCTCTTCTCTTCGTCTTAAACGTTCTTTAATGCTTGCAGTGTGTGGCAATACTTCGCTTGGCGTAGTTAAGTTTATTTGTTCAAAGTTGTCATATACATCCTTCACTAAATCTTCGTGATTCATACATAAACCGGGGTTTGCAGTTCTAACGTCAACAAATTTTTGAGCTAATAAGTCAGCGCACACCCGTAGCCTTTCTAAATCAATACCTAAATTGAATTTAGCAGTTGAGGGTAGATTTGATTTCTTCAATGAGACTGACACGGTTAATACTTCCTCTTTTAAATTTATCATATAACGGGTCTGTGGTTGTTGCAAGCCAAACAACATCACTTGGTTCTAAATCGTATTTATCTGCAGCGATAGCTTGATGTTCAGATAATGTATTAAAGACATATTCTGTATCAAATTTTTGTATTACAGCTTCAGCAACAGAGTGTGCAAAGTAATTATAGTATTTAGCGTTGTGTATTAGTAGTTCAAGCCTATGGTCTTTTTCTCTACTAAAATACCACCCAGTGCGTATGTTTCTCAAGCCAAACGATTTACTTAAACTATAAAAAGCGTGTTTAACATTGTTATCAATATTTATCTTTTGATTTATAGTACTACCTACATATGCTAAGTCAAGGGCAATTTCTTCAGTAGTTGGTACGAGTTTAAAGTTTCCATCTATAGCACTCGGAACGCTGATATATTTTATGCATTCATCATATTGATTTTCTGATTCTTGCACCCATTGGTAATCGCCATCATCCATGTATATAGCACGAGTCTCGTTGGACATCCACCAATTAAGACCTTCGGTAATACCATTAGTAGGATATACATAAAAGTCAGATAAGTCAACAACAGGCTTAAGCCATTCTACTATTTGAGTTTCGTACATAACTACAGCATTATAATCTGGCTTTATAGTTTCTATCAAAGCTTGCACCTCGGGCAAAACAAAAGTTCTTATAGCTTTACTTTGTTCTAATAACTTCAATGATTACTCCCGATGGATCATATTGTGAAAGCTTATATGATCTTGGCGAAGTGTGATGAACTTTATGCCATCCTTCTCCAGGAGCGATTAAATTAAGCCAAGGGTTATTTACAGGTTCTCCTGATTTGTGCGCGAAATAATTTAATAGACCAAAGTTGATCCACGCTAAAAAATACGGAATAACTAATAATATAAGCCAGACTTTAACACTATATATGGCCATGATAATATGAATAGCACATAATATCCATTTGCCATATCTGTGAAAGAAAATAACACGAGGATTGCGCATCAAGTCTTTAATATATTTTCTTGGTATGACTTTAACTTTCCATAACGAAAATATAACTTTAAAATTATTAATAAATTTTGGACTATGGGGATCTAATTCTGTGTCAGAATGGGCGTGATGCATACGGTGGACACTAGCCCAAGTTAATAAGCTTCGGCCGCCACATATTAAACCAGCAAATAGCATTGCTACTTCGGTGTACTTGTTTGTTTGAAACGTGTTGTGAGAAAAATATCTGTGATATCCAATGGAAATACCAAATAGAGCAATAATGTAATAAGAAATATAACCAAGTACTAGCATAAATTATCCCCGTCAGTTATAGCTATTTATTGAAAAACAACCCAAAGTTCTTAGATATAAAATGAACCATTACTGAAGAATGCTCATGAATAGTGTTTTGTAATTTAAGTTTACTTTGCTTGTATTCTATAGTTGTTTTATCATAAGATTTTACATTATTATAATCATGCTTTAAATGCCAAGTTTCTGATAGCTTATAGACAGGAACGTTGTTCTTTTTAACTTTATAGCCCATTATAGTTTCATTATCATATCCAAATGAATCTTGAATATTTAATGGATACATAGAATCTTCTTTAAGATCTTTCATAGTATTAATCACTTCATCTATATCACTAAAATAATCTATCTGTTCCATTACTTTCTTGCTAGCCATCATAATACCAGTATTAAATATATCATGATCTCCATCAATATCTTCTTCAGATAATAATGCGTGAGCATTCCAATACTTGGCTTGTGGGTTTCTAAAATCTTTATTATAAGATGTGAAATAAGCTGGGTGATTTATAGATACACCAGAATCAAAAGCGTTTGTTGTATCACAGCAAAAAAGACTTTCGCCTTGCATATAATTAAAGACGTCAATTGTGTTTGTAAAGCATACATCAAAATCTACATATAATACCAAGTCATATTCTTTTACTAACTTATCTAATAGATGTACCTTGTAAAGGTTTATTACATCATACTCAGATAAGTCTGGGAAACCTTTAAAAAACTCTTCGTAGTCATCGTCTCTACTAAAATGGATATATTCAGCACCAATGGCATCAGCATAATTAGTGTGGTTTTCATATAAATCTTTTGAGTATTCAGCAAGACGATCTTTAGTTCTTTTGCTTTTGTTTACGGGATCCTCTGAAGGACCTGCTGGATTATCTAAACGTTCGTCTGGTATATCTATATGGATAGAATAAATGCATTTAGTTTTATCATTAAAGAAAGTATTGAATTTCTTGTTTACAAAATGAACAACTTCGATTTCATTCCAATTTAATTCTGTTGGTTTGTCATTAATAATCTTATGCCACTTATCTTCCATTAAGACGTAAGGAATATCATGCGCTTCTAAGATATACGAAAACAGCGCTTCATTGTTTGGATAGTAAAACATTCTTAAATACGTTGCAGTACCGTTATCAATAGAGTTAACTTTAATTGTGTTTACTTTTTCTATTAAATCTGGTAAGCGCTTAGTAAACTTTATTTGTTTTATATGTTTACTTTTACCAATCATAATACCAGTATTCGTTACATGGCAATCTTTACCGCCTAACAAATCTTTAGTAATATGATATTTTAAAGTTGCGCTTCTTTGTCCTGTGTTAGCTAATATAATTTCTTCGTTGATTTTATTTTTAATTTCATGATCTTCATCCTTGATGTGAATACCTTTAGAAAGATCTAATTCTTCGAATACATTTTTAGTAGTATTAAAAAGAACATCCATATCCACATACATAACTTCGTCGTATTCTTTTGCAAGCTCTGCCATTAAGTGGTGCTTCCAAAGATTTACTTTTGCAAATTCGTGTATAGTAGGTACTTCAAAATCTTTCATTTGATTCTTGTAGTTTACAAAGTCTACACCAATTTTATCTGCATAGTCTTTTTTATTCGCAACTAACCTATCATAGTAATCTTTTATTTGGTTTGATTGAAAAGTATCAGGCTCTTTTAGATCATCATATGTTGTAAATATAACTCTTTTCATATTCCAATTACCATATATCTTTCATAATCTTTAGAAGGCTTCAACGTACCAGACCAAAATACTCGCGCTAAATTTAAAGACGCGGCAAACTCTTCTACGTTGTTATGAGTATTGATATGTTCTGGTTCGTCGTGGTAGTTATTACTCTGAAAACATGCTATAGTATTAATAGGTTTAGAACCAAGAATTAAATCAATATCTTCTTGTTCCATATGTTCACAGCTTGTATTAATAATTAGTTGATAAGAGTCGGCCCGGTCGAAATAATATTCTATTGCGTCATCAGTATGAAACGAATTGTTCTCAAGACTAGGATTGTTTCTTTGTAGCATCTTGCCGTATTTTTCACAAAGCGGATCTGAATCTACATTCCATATCTTAGTATGGTTATTTCCTATGTGCTCTCGTAAAAGCATGCCAGTAACACCATACCATGCGCCTTGGATTAGAACGTCGCGCAACGGGAATTCTAGATATTTTTTATTTAAGAAAGGAGCAAGGTTATCTACTAACCATTCTTTGCTTGTCATTTGAGCGTCGTTTGTCGCATTGATAATGTCGTAGCTTCTGTACAGATCTACGTCTTTATTATATTTAGATTCATTATAAATTTCTTCAATAATACTAAGCGCATTCTTATAAAGATTTTCTTTCAACATCATATTTCATTCCATTATACATATCAATTGGTGCGTCCATATATTTGTTAGCAACGCTATTTACAAGACCATGTCTAAAAGTATTAAACTCTAAACTTTCGTGAACAAGAAATCGGTCGATGCCTGGATACTTTCTCATAAAGTAATCTTTGTTAGACATAAAGTGATCCCATATATGGGTTTGTTCGCCAGCTGTCCAAGTAATTACAGAACTATTTATGTGAACATCATAAGCGTGCGGTGCCATATAAAGATCGTCTTTCCAATAGTCTTTTAAGATAGTTAGACCATCCCAATTTATAAAAGACGATGGATCTTCTTTAATATCCATATCTAAGTCAAAATACAAACAAGTTCCGCTAACAGGGAAATCTTTACTAAACATTGCAAGCTTATTCCACCAAAATTTAAGCGATGGCTTTTTAAAGCATGGAATACACTCAGCTAGAACGCCTTCTGGCTTATCTGTATAACAGTAGTAGTTAGCCCACGGATAATAATTATGCAGTTGTTCAAACAGTCTATTAACATGTTCTGCACTGTACTTGTCGCCGTGTTTAACAAATATTATATTATCAGGTGTCATAATGGGCCACCGTGCTCATCATAAAATTTTATTATTGTGCCGTCCATAGCGTCTAAGCACCAATTTTCAATTTGACTAATTAAGTGCTCTGCTACAGTATGATTACGATAACCAACAACTGTTTTTAACTCTTGCTTTAAATATTCGAGTATGTGCTGTATTTGTGAGTGTGACAGATGCTTTATGGAAAGATGTGTAGGATAAAGAATAGTATTGTACCAAAGACTACAATCATGTTTTTCAGTCCAACGAACAAACTCAACCATTTCGTCCCAGTTCACGCTCATGGGGTTTACCATAATTGACAAAGATCTATTATTTGTATGACAATAAGTTTTAAATACTTTAAAATATTTCATCAGGGTTTTAAAAGAACCGTTTACTCTAATTTCTTCATATCTTTCTGCTATTAAGCTATCTATACTAATATTTAAATGGATGTTGCATTTGTCCATAATACCCTGAACTCTTTTATTATAAACAGTACCGTTTGTTGCGATGTTTACTTTTAAGTTTGGGTTAATCTCACTAACAATATCAAGCAGGTCGAGTAATATTTTTTGAGCAAATGGTTCACCACCGTTTACTCTTAATTCAGTAAGATGCGGAATAAACTCGCGCATTTGTTCTAAGAACGCGTCATTGAATATTTGTGGTAAAGGAGGAAGGTTATCTCTGTTTTTTCGAATTCCGCTTGACAGATTACCGTTGCACATAATACATTCGAGATTACATTGATTACTTAATTCTATTTCCATCATAGATGGCATAGTGTTTACAGGATATTCTTGATAAGCCCGTGCGAGTGGCCAAACATCGTTATCAATATCTTTCTTACATTCAAGACATCTATTTAAAAATACATTTTGCGATAAAGCATCTCTATATTTTTGAAAGTGTTCGCCTGTCCATATATCCATTAAAGATCTATCTTTGCTCCAAGTATCACATGCACCAGGAAGCTTCCAGCAAGGAGAAACTTTTCCTTGAAGTGTGATGTACATATTGTTGAAAGGCGCATTACAGGATGCGTTTTGACCGTAACTCATTGTCTAGTATCTCACTCCATTCAGGAAACGCAATCTTAAAGTTGTTGTTTCTCATTTTATCATATAAATCAACGTGACTATAAAATCTGTTTATTAGATCTTCACCGTCAATCATCATCCTTCTTATAATCTTTTTAATTCTTTCGTCTTGGGTATCTTTAAACTTATCATAGATAATATTCTTTATATTAATTGGCAAATTACTAATGTTTAGATAAGAAGGTTGCTCAACATATTGTATTGAAATTGGAGTATTAAAATCATCTGCGTATTGTAAAAACTCATCTATATGATATATATTATACCAGTTCATAGTACAATTAAACATGATTTTACCATAAAAGTTATTTGAGAACTTAATAAAGTTCTCTTCAATTACGTCGAAGTTAGACCCTTCTCTTTGGTAATTGTTTCTTTCATATATATCGTCTAAACTAATTCTTATATCTAAATCAGTCAAAGACTTTAATTGTTCTACAAATTTTTCATTCCAGTGAGTACCGTTTGTTACCATTAAAGTAGTAATGTCGTTAAGATTATTCTCATCTATATACGTCATTATCTCTTTAATTTCTTCGTTTACAAAAGGTTCACCGCCAGCAAAAAGAATATACTCAGCTGTATTTAGCCATTCATTTACGATTGGCTCGTGGTGTGTACCAATTATCTTATGCTTTAAGTAATGCTTACGGGTCTCCATTGTTTCTGTTTCTTTTGCAATTTGGCTAGAGTTAAATGAACCACACATTCTGCACTTTAAATTGCACACGTTTGTTGTTTTAAATTCAAAATAAACAGGAGGAGATTCTACTACAGGAGAATCAAAATGCTTATCTTTAGACCAGCCATTAATAACACTTCTTAAACTTTGATTACCTGATTCTTCAGCACGCCAACAATCTGAACACCCAGACGGCTTTTCACCATTTAAAAATTGAGTTCTTAAATCTTGAAAGTTTTGATTATTCCAACCTTCATCTATTCTTTCATCATCTAAATTAGACAACGGCGTTTGGTATCTACAACAAGGAAGTAATACTCCTCTTGGATCTATAGAGATATGAGTAAACGGCGCTGCGCAATAATGCTTCATTTAACAGTGCACCAATTTTTACAAACCTGCGGAGCAGTCTCCCACGTTTCGCGAGCTTTTTCTAAATCACTAAACCAATCAGAGTCTAAAATTTCTTTTATAGATTTATTATCTAAGTTGTAGTCAGCTTCATTTTTTACATAATCTTTAAATATTGGATTATTATCTATAACTCCAACTGCTATACTTTCAGAGTTTTGGAGACCGTTTTGTATAGAAGTAGAATCGATGTTGCGTAAAGGAATATCACCTGCACTAGGATAACCAAATTGTTTTGTGAGGTATAAAGTATTTGCAAAAAAACAGCATGGGTATACTTGCCCGTCTGGATTTACGTTAACTTCGTTTTTTTCAAAAAAAGAACATCTTATTTTTTTCGTCATTATAAATCTCTTCACTTAAAATTATTTCTTTGAATTTAGTATACTTCGTAGAGGGATGTAAATTCTTTATTTTGTTTTTCTGTATATATCTAAACGTGTCTGGATTTTTATCGAATCTATTAGATGGTTGTATATATAACCTACACGCACCGTTGCTATAAGCTAACTTTGCTATTTCTTTAACATCATCTTCGTTGTGCTTAAATACTATAGTAAAAGCTTTTGCTGTAGCACCCGTCTCGCTGTAAGCCTGCATATGTTCTAATACTTTATCAAGCTCTGTTCCTACTCTATAAGTAGCGTGTTGTTCTTGTGTAATTCCATCAATATCAAATATAACGTTTAGCCTGTGATTATACTTATAATCAAGCATGCCCAACTCCCACCAGAAAGTTTCGTCTCTCATGCTACCATTTGTATTGACTGTAAGTATTATGTTGCTGTGTGATAAGATATATTCTATGATTTTAAATATATCTTTATTCATCATAGGATCTCCCCACGTACCGCACAAACTCATATTTCTGTATGCGTGCAGTGATAGTTGAGGAAACCTTTTTTGAAAAGTTTTTAATGACCATTGAACAAGAGGAAGCCAATATGCTCTTTTAGAAATATCTTCTTGATCTGTTCTGTGGCACTGAGGGCACTGCGCATTGCAATACGTCGACAAGTCTACCATAACACTTAATTCATTATGTATATATGGCACCTTTTATATTAGACCATCTACGATACTAATCGATGTAGTTATGCGCTTTGCTTTACGAATAGAAGACTTGACTTCTTTACCAGCAGATTTAACACAGTCTTGTTCGAGAGCCCAAAGCTTAAACTTAAATAGCTCTTCCTTATCTTCATTTTTTTCAAAGATAAAGTCATATATAACATGGTTAACCGAGTTTGTTTTAATTTTAACATCTTTATCTAAATTTAAAAGATGTTCTTCTTTTTCATTAATAGATCCTTGTAGCCCAGCAACAGATCCTTGTAGCCGTTCATTTTCGGCTAAAAGTTTTTGTTTTGCATCCTCAATATTTTTTGCACCAATGATTTCGTCTACTATCACTTGTGCTGCCGCGTTAACTTCTAAATTCCAGGCATTAGATTGAACAC
>TARA_B110000881_G_scaffold219338_1_pt1 | contig 14353 bp, 9 predicted proteins | sample TARA_B110000881 | Tara Oceans TARA_B110000881 (sample SAMEA4398150) | marine metagenome | biome: Polar Biome; feature: [MES] marine water layer (ENVO:01000295) within the mesopelagic zone...; material: water (ENVO:00002006), including particulate matter (ENVO:01000060) such as......
TTGGAGTTACTGTGTATTCTGATTCAGGTCTTACGACACTAAAGAATACCACTGGTCTACAAAAAGACTATAACACACCTAAAGGAATATTCATAACGCTAGATGAAAATAGCGTGTACATAAAATCAAATTGTTAAGATGGCATTATTTACAATAACAACAACAGCTCCATTAGCTGCAACTCCTGATCAATTAGGAACTATAACTATTACCTTACCTCACGCAGGAAGCTTTACTTTTTCTGAAAATGACTTCACAACAAACTGTGCACCGGTATATAGTCACCCACAAGGACACGCTATAAGCAAGATAAAGATAGACACGTTAACAAATGTGGCAGGAAGCTTTCAGTTAACAGGAACAGACATTACTGTCGGACAAGAGATAGATGTTACAGACATAGCTTCTGGACTACTTACTTTTGTAGATGATAGCTCTGACGCTACTGCACATACATCAAACTTTACATACTTTGCTTCTGATGTTGTATCCAATTCTTTTGGGTCGGTAATAGGAACTGTCAACACTAGTATACTTGCAGAAGCAAATATACCTCCAGTTATAGGAGACAATACAGCTACACTGTTTTATGGGCTCACTCTTACATTTACAGCAGCAATGTTTACAACAGACACTACTCCTGCGTATTCTGACGCAGAAGGAAATACTCCTGACAAGTTAAAGCTAACCTCTTTACCAACTAACGGTATTATTAAATATAAAGGTAAGCCAGCACTTCTTAACGCAGAAATAGACTTTGCTGATATAACTAGTGGTTACTTAACCTTTGTTGGACCTACAGGTTTTACAGGTTTTGGATCAGGATCTTTTAACTTCGAGATAGCTGACTCTGCTGGATCGTACTCTAACGAAATAGTATAATGGGAAAATTTCAAGTATTTTTTGAAGCAGCTGAATTCTATGTTACTAGAACATCTGCAAAAGACACGGGCAGTAGTGTTGTTTATGAGTATGAAATAGGAGCACTTGATGGTGAGACCTTGGGCTTAACTGTTCCTGGATCTAACAAGACAATAATTCAAGACGGTGTTGAAACTACTCTTGTTGATGGAAACTTTACTTTCTCAAACTCTATGAGTATTTCTTTTACTATTTCAACAGGAAGCACTCTAGGAGCCTTTACAACTGGGCTTTTGCAAGTAATAAGAGTTGGATACGCAGCTAGTAAATTTGCAGACTATTCAGAATATGTAACTCTTCTTAAAGATTAATGTTAATAACTAATGCTAAATGCATTATAGTTAATTTGGATTGTTAACTAAAAGTTTCGTATATTTGTATCAGTTGTGATTGACTAATAAAAACAAATTATGAGATTAGAGGAGAGAGTAAGAGAATTGATTTTAAGTAACCCAAGTCATTTAAAATCTGGACTAGAAAGAATAGCTAAGAAGCTCAAAATAAAAAATGTGAGTGGTAATCAGCTAATGATAATAAAAGCGGCTAAGAAGGCAGCTAGACAAGAACTGAAGGGTATAGAGATTGTACCTATATTTTCTTCTGTTCCAATTCAATTTGAAGAGAGCAATGATGTTGAAGCAAAGTTTGCTGAGTTAGCTAAAAGACTAGGATATGAAACACCTAAGAAAAGGCCAACATTAAAAATAAGAAAAGAAAAAAAATATAATGTACTAGTAATCGGTGATTTACACTTGCCATTTGAGAGACCTGGGTATTTACAATTTTGTATAGATACTTATAAGAAACACAAATGTAACAGAGTAGTATTCATTGGAGACATAATTGACTCGCACTACAGTTCATTTCATGCTACAGATCCTGACGGACTAGGAGGAGGAGCAGAACTTGAGTTATGTATTGAGAGAGTTAAGGATTGGTACGAAGCATTTCCCCAAGCGGAGATTTGTATAGGTAATCACGATGCAATAATTATGCGTAAAGCTTTTGATTCGGGTGTGCCAAAGATATGGATTAAAGATTTTAATGACGTATTAGGCACACCAAATTGGAAATGGGTTACAGATACTTACATTAACGGAATTAGATATGTTCACGGACATAAAAGTTCCAAAGCAAGAACTGCAACAAGAAGAGATATGGTGTCTACAGTTACTGGCCATTTTCATACAGACTTCTACATTGACTATATGTTTGGCAAGACCAGAAGTTTATTTGCCATGGCAGTAGGATGTGGAATTGATGACAGCCAATATGCTTTTGCTTATGCAGCGGGTGGAAAGAAAAATGCAATAGGATGTGGAGTAGTACTTGACGGAGGCGAAACACCTATACTAGTAAGAATGGATTTAGAAAGATACAAAAACTAGTGAGAAATTTATAAAACAAATTAAGAAAATTCAGCGAAGGCTATCCTATTTATAGGTTAGCCTTTCTGAGGTTTAAATAACTAAATTAAAAAAGAATACAAATGGCAACCAAAAGAGAACTAATTTTTACAGTAATGGAAGGGCTTAAGATTCAGTCTGATGACACTGATGTGTCTCAGGAGTTGATATCTAGTCTTATCGATGCTGCCAGAGCTACCACTCTAAAACAGATGTATGGCAACAAAGATTGGAATCTTCCTATAGAACTTAGACAAGAAGTATGTATTGAGCTTGCTCCAGCAGACTCTGTTGACGGAGCTACCTGTTTAGGAAAAATACTAAGAAGTACAGAAAGATTGCCAAAAGGAATATCTATAAAAGGAGGTGACGGAGCTTTGCTTAGAGTAAAAAGATATGACAGACAAGCAACTCAGATAAACATTGTTCCTGTAGAGAGGTTGCCTATGATTGGCCACAACACATTTACAGCTAACATGGTGTATGCTGCAGTTGATGTAGACAGATATCTTTACTTAGTATCAGCAAACAAAAAGCACATGTTTATGGAGGCGGTAAGAGTGGATGGAGTTTACGAAAGCCCTGAACTAGCTGCTGAATTAAAATGCAAAGATGGGATTTTTACAAGTGCTTCAGCAAAAGTACCGGACTGTGAGCCATGGGATGAAGAGTATCCTTTGGAGCTTGCACTTCAGGACATAGTTCTTGGGGTCGTTATGAAAGGTTTAGCTACTAGGCTTCAGTTACCTGAAGACAACATTAATGACTCAGAAGATAAGAGACAAGAAAAAGCATAAACTATGATTGAGGATAAGAGGAATCATTTTGTTAAGAGCGACTATGGAGCTAATGACTTTTACAGGGACTTTAAGAAGAGTAACCCTGAGATAGAAATGACTAGAGGAGAATACGGATTAATACTAAATGGTTTTAATTCTCACCTTAGAGAAAAGATATCTAGTAAAGGAGCTGGCTTTATCCTACCGTGCCGTATTGGAAGGGTAGAACTAAGAAAGATTAAGACTGAGGTTAGGGTTGATGAAAATGGAAACATAGTAAACAATCTACCTGTAAACTGGAAAGCTACAAGAGAGTTCTGGAAGTCTAATCCTGAAGCAAAAGAAAAAAAGATAAGTATAAAGTTCACTAACGAGCACACTGATGGATACACATTTAAAGTATCTTACCTGAAGAGTAAGGCACTGTACAAAAATAAGTCTGTATACAAAATTAGATTTAACAGAGAACTAAAAAGGAACCTAAGCAGAAGTATCTTCAAAGGAAGAATTGATGCTTTTATAAAATAAGATAAGAAATGAAAAATGGAAAACTAGTATCTATAAAGCTTATTGCTGATACACTAATGCAGAACCCTTTACTAAAAGATTTGTCTTGGGAATTTATTGTATCTAACGCTGTAGAGTGTATGCGTATTGTTGGTACTCCAGCAATGTTTGTATCTAAAGAAGAAGTTATACAAGTAAAGAACTTTAAAGGATCTCTTCCTATAGATATCATTAACGTAAATGCTGTGATGAAAGTTGAAGCTGGCGGAGCTCTAACTCCAATGAGTGACAACCAGGATACTTTGGCTGCTCACTATGACTCTTATTCTTCTGCTGCTGGACAAGCTGGTGGATTATCTTACACACTTAATAATTCTAGAATCTTTCCTAACTTTGAAGAAGGTAAGATACTAATTATATACAAAGCAATTGCTACAGATGAAGAGTGTTATCCTCTTATACCTGACAATCAGGAACTTATAAGAGCACTACGAGCATACATAAAATACCAGTGGTTTGATATCCTTAATGACTTGGATAAGATCTCTGGAGCAAAATTACAAAAAGCAGAAATAGATTATTCTTACTATGTTGGTCAGGCACAATCTAACTTACAGATGCCTGACGAAGCAGAGATGGAATCACTTGTTAATTCTATGACTAAGATACTTCCTTCTAGGACTGAGTTCCAGAACAGGTTTAAATTTTTAGGTAGTCAAGAATTCTTAAAAATACAATAAGATGATAAAACAACACAAGCTAGGCTATACAGGAGGTATGTCTCAAGACTTTGCTAAATCTAAAAGCAATCCAGAAACATACGTATCTGCAAAGAACATAAGGGTAGTTGCTAGTGATCAAAGAAGTTCATTTGCACTTACCAATGAGAAAGGTAATGAGCTAGAATTTAGTATACCTACGGTAACTATTGATTACGCAAATACTAGACTGTCTTACAGCAACAAGGATTACAATGCTGTTTCTGGATCACTCAAACATTTATCCTATACAAAACTAATAGACCCAAACAATGCTGGGTCATTTGAGTTTTGCGAACTAGAGGACAATTATTCTAATGGTCAGACTTCAGGCGAACAAGTTATTATAGGAGTTTGTGACACAAGAAATGGTGCAATTTTAGTTACTACTGATGACAATGGATGGGATTGTTTTTGGGAGGTTTCTAATGTAGACAGAGACAGAATAGAACTTGATCTTCTTTACGTTAATGACCTTAATCTTAGCAAGCAGAATCTTGTTCAAGTTGTTTACAATTACGAAAATTCTATTATAGAAAAAATATATTTTACAGATGGAATAAACCAACTTAGGTTTATGAACCTTAGACAGAGCATAGACAATGGCGACTTGTTAAACTTGGTAGATGTGAAAACATCTTCAATAAACATTGTTAGTGAATACAATCTATCTGCTCCTGTAATAAAGAACACTTCACCTGGTGGTCAGCACACTGCTGGTAAGATTCAGTACGCATACAACTTGTATGTTTTAAGTGGATCACAAACATCTATATCTCCTTTGTCTGAATCACAGTCTTTAGATAATGGACCTCTTAGGGGTGGAGGAGCTGTTAATGAAAATGTGTCTAGAACAGTTACTGTTGATGTAGAGAACATTGACAAAGACTTTACTCACATAAGACTTTATGCTGTAAAGTATACAGCAAAAAACACTGTACCTGAAATAGGATTAATTGCGGATAGGGAAATAGGAAACTACGATGTATTCAGTTACTTTGATTCTGGTAGTATAATTGAGCCATTAAATTTGTCTGAATTTATTTTCTTGGGTTCCAACCCAATAACACCTAAGCACATTGAATCAAAAGATAATAGACTCTTTGCTTTTAACTTTAAAGAAAGATCATTTGATGTTGAGCTTGATACAAGAATATATGGCCATAGTGCTACTGGGCAAGTTAAAGTTTGGGAAGACATTACTTTTGTTGACGGAAACTTAAGTGGGTCTGAAACACAAATAAACACAACAACTTACGAGCTGCCAGAAAAACATGACGCAATAAACAGAAGCTACAGTACATATCCTTTTGTTGCACCGGGCAGTGAAACTGGAGGGCTTGGAGAGTATACTAGAATAGAGCTTTCTGGATCTGCTACTGCTAATTCTCTTGTATCTATATCAATAGATGGAACTGCATATCTTATTCCTGTTTCTGGTGGAGATAGTAAACAGCAAGTTGCAGTAAAGATGAGAGATTATATAAACACTAATGTTAATGATCACACTTCATCAATAGTAACTTCTCCATTTGGCAATAAAGTTTATTTAAGGATTTTATGCACTACTGTAGGTGATAAATTTGACACTGTTGTAACTAACTCAAATGGCCTGACATATAGTGAAGTAAGTACTGACGGAACTGACAATACATCTCCTTATGGAGCAGAAGGTAAATACTTTAGACTTAGTATTAATCAAAAAGAATTTAGCGAAGAAGAATCTGTATTAAACAGATACTTAAAAGATAGAGAGATATACAGGTTTGGTATAGTGTTTTATAATAATGTTGGACAAACAACTCCTCCTAAATGGTTGTGTGATATAAAAGCACCTGCTGGTAATCTAGAAGGAAAGTTTAATACTGTAAAGTTTGAAACAAAACCTGCTTTTGCAGACTGGTTAGCTAACACTACATTTAAAAAAGGTCAAAAGCCTGTTGGGTACAAGGTGCTTAGAGCAGAGAGAACCTTATCGGATAGGACTATTCTTACTCAAGGAATGCTTAATGGAATGCTAGTAAACAGTAGATCCACGAGCAAAACTTCTATGTATACCATTGGTTATGAAGAAACTGCTTCTAAGCTACCTTCTTTGACAAGACAGTTTGGTGAGGCCGATCCTTTTACTAATACTCAAAGAAAAAATTTAATAGCTGCATACCATAACGGTAGAGACATCTCACAAAAAAATTATCCTGGGCAAGGTCCTGCGTGGGGTTATAATTACTTTACAGAAGGTTACACTGCTGGTACTGGTGATGATTTTCTTGCACAAACTTGGCAATTCAACAAGCTTATGCAGATGTATACTCCTGAGCTATTATTTGAAAACATAGAAATAGATTCTTCTTATAAGCTTAGAATTCTTGGTCTACAAGAAGTAGAGGAGTCTGGTGCTTGGAATGGTGAATGGAACCCAGTAACAAAACAAAATACATCAGAAGCTAAGTTTAGAAATGGATGGGCAGTAGATCCAACTTCACTAGGTCAAGATCCTGCTACTGGTATAATAACTGTAACAGGTGCTGCAAACCCTGTACTCTTAGAGCCTATAGAAGGAGAGCCTGAACACATGGGCGATCAAGGTATATGGGGTCCAACAGAAAATAGTGATGCAACAGGATTTTCTCAACTATATAAAAGCCACAAAAAATTTCACCCATCTACGGGTATAACTGTTTTTAATACTTTTGGAACTCCAGAAGTAACTGAAAGAGGTGCTGGCTTTACTCCTTACAATGGAGTATCTGGCTTAAGATACTCTAATAGTTTAGAGACTCTTTTAATGGACAACTGGGAGAATCAGAAGGATGTAAATAGTCCTCAACAAGTAGTGGGTGTAAACTCCTGGGGAGCAAAGTGTATAACTTTTGCTGAAGGATCAGCTCCTGCTAGCTCTCCAATTAGTTGGAGAAAATCAATAGAAGACATATACGCAGCTGCTGCTCCATCAGGAGGAGATGGATTTGGTATACTTACTGCAGAGTTTTTTCAGCCAGATCAATTTATATACGCTGGAAACATATACGGAGGAAACTCTTATGAATCAAAGACTGTCTCTACATACATAGAAGTTGGTGGTTATGCAAACATTGATACAACTGAACTTCAAATAGATTCTGCTGGAGATACTTTTGTTCAAGAGTTTATTTTTACAAAGCTATCTAAAACTGATACTGAAGTTAGCGATAGAAGTCTTTCTCAGTGTACTGAGTTTGTTAGCTTTATGGTTGAAACATCTATTGATCTTAAGAATAGAAATGATATATCAATATACCCTTGGGACAACAGATATCACCCAAAGTATGATGAGTACCAGAAATACAATCCAGTTTACTCTCAAGAGGCTAACTTAGTTCAGACTACTGATGCAGGGTTTAGCTTTAAGAAAGTTAAAGAATTTGACGGAAGAATAATTAGCACAAAGCTAAAAACTCCTGGAGAAAAAATTGATTCTTGGACTGACTTCTTAGAAAATGAAACAATGGATCTGGACGGAAAGTACGGGCCTATTAATGCTACGTTAAACTTTAAAGACAATATAGTTGTATTTCAAGACACGGCATTAGCTCTTATAAATATTAATCCTAGAGTTCAAGTGTCTCCTGGAGATGGAGAAAGCATTGAGCTTGGTACTGGTGGAATACTTCACGATTACAGATACCTATCAACTGAGTCTGGATCTCTTAACAAGAGAGGTGTAATAGCTACTCCTAATGCTTTTTATTATCTAGACTTAAACACATTATCTTTAATGCAGTCAAATGGCCAAGGAGTTATTGACGTGTCTGATCAGAAAGGTTTTCATAGCTTTATGGCAAACAATTTAACTTACGACTCTCTTGTAAAAGATAACGCTGTAATAGGACAAGGACCTTCTTTTTCTTACAACCCAGTAAACAATGAAGTTTATTTTACAATGAAACAATTTAATGGCTCTAGTAGCGGAATACAAGTAAGCTCATTAAGAAATGATTACACTTTATGTTTAAATGAAAACCTTCAGAAGTTTACTAGTTTTTACGACTACACTCCTGCTTGGTACATAAACAAAGGTAATCACATGATTACTTCTGATCCAACATCTAAACAGCTTTGGGGTCACTTTAAAGGAAACAATGGAAGTTTCTATGGAGTAACATACGACTCTTCTATATCGTGGAATGTAATTCCTGTACAAGGGGATGGCGAATTCACATTTAACAATGTTATGTATAAGATGGAAGCCAAAGATACCCTTGGTAATGATGTTAGAGACTCTTCATTTAATAAAGTAGAGTTGTCTAATGAATACCAGAAGAGTGGTATTAGAGATCTTGTACTAGGAAAGAATTTAAAAAGAAAAAATAGAACCTGGTCAGTAGTGTTGCCAAGAGAGAAAAATAGTATGAATAGGATTAAATCTCCTTGGGTTTTGTTGACCATGTCGATAGACAATACTAATAACTTAAGCATGGTCGCACATGACTTAATAGTGTCATATACTGAGTATTAAAAGTGTATTATAGGGAATGTTGTATAATGTTACAGTATTCCCTATATTTGTATTATTATGAATAACAAGAATCAATTTAACACATCTGCTTTTAAACAAGCAATAAAAGATTTTGACTCCTTTTACGCAGGAGACAACAGTAACCTAGTACCCTCTAGTTCAGGGTCTTACAGGTTTAAATATGATGATGTAAAAGATCTTCCTGAGTTCAAGGGCGTCAGCAAAAGACAGTTCCTTACAGATGAAGATATGCAAGATTCTGCTATGGAATTAGCTATAGATGGAAAGATGCCTGGAAGAAAGGGATACAACAAAGTAGCTTACAATTTAAAAAACAAATACAATACAGTATTAAGGTCTGACGAAGTGGCTGCCTTAGCTCACATACTTGGAGAGGAAAAGCTAGAAAGTTTCCTAGCTAATCCTTCAGCAGAAAACTCTGCAGGTATATCAACACAGCAACTTACCGGTATGCTGGATAAATTTAATACTGCCCAAGGAACTGACCCTTCTTATCGTACCCCTCCAAAACAAATTACACCAGAACCAATTGCACAGCAAGAACAAGTTCAGATGCCTCAAGGACAAGATCCTATGATGTCTGAGCAAGATCAAATGCAACAGATGCCTATGCAGCCTGTAGCACCGGTAGAAATGCCTGAAGCTCAAATGCAAGCTCCTGCTAGCAATCAACCTATTGATACAAGCCCCATGGCTAATGTAGAGCTTCCTCAGATGGATCCTGCTAATCAAGCGTTACAACAAATGACTGGAGTTCAGGGTGCTAATCCTATGGCTAAAGGAGGTTTTACTGACCACTACATGAACAAAGGAGATAGAAGAATATTGGCTAGAGACCCAGCAGCACACAACAGGCTTGAAGATTCTGGTTATGGCCATAGAAAATTATCTGAAGGAGGAGATACAGACGCACCTACAACTGAAAAAGAAAAAAGTTTAGCAGAAGCATCTGAAAAAGAGGCAAGTCTAGAAGCACTTCTTCCTAAAGGAAAATATAATGATAGACAAAAGGATGCACAAAGAGACACTATTAGAGCTATACGTGAGATCTATGGACAAGATGTTAATCAGAAAACTATTAACAACATACTAGGTAATGTTGAAATAGAAACTGGATGGGGTAAACTAAGAGAGAGTGCTTGGTCTACTAAAAACTTAAAGGACAAAGAGAATGATACTCAATACAAAAGCATAATAAACAATTGGAAAAAGTATACTGCATCAGGAGGAGACTACGACAACTTGGCTGCAAAAGATAAGCTGTCTGTAATGTATTATGGAAACACTGATCATAGTAATTTTGCTGGTGGTCGTGGAGTACTTCAGCTTACAGCTGCAGACTACGGAGGTAATCAAAATACAGAGGAAGAAATAAATCAAGCTGCACAACAGCTAGGTGTTGATCCAGCTACTAACAGTAATGACTTCTACAATAGTACTTTACTTACTTTACAAACATATAAGAATAGAGGACATGATTTTTCTACTTATGATTCAGCACAATCCGCTAGAACAGGTGCAGTAAATCCTTACGAAAAATACGATAAATTACCTGAGCACAAAAAAGATACTTTACTTAACTACTCTAATTTAGAAAATAATTCTTCAGTTAATCCTGAAGCTATAGCCAATAGCACAATGTTAAGCCCTGAGCAGAAACAACAAATGATGGCTAGTAATGATTCGGGTAGAGGTGTTCCTAACAATGTCGCTAACAACTTATCTAATGAAGTTCAAACTAGTTCTGCTCCAAGCACATTTAGTCAAGCAATGAACTTTACACAAGGAGTTAGTCCTGCTGTGCAACAATCTCTTAATGAATTATCAATGGAGACTGATGAAACTACTAGAGACAGGTTAGCCGCTTTAGTTCCTAAGCAATATGCTAAAGGGGGAATGATAAAAAGAGCTGATGGCTCTTACTCTAAGAGAGGACTATGGGATAACATAAGAGCTGCTAAAGGATCTGGAAAGAAACCTACAGCTGCAATGTTAAAACAAGAAAGAAAAATAAAAAAAATGGGAGCAGGAGGGCACATGAATTTTAAGCAATTTCAAATGGCACTAGGTGGATCAGTAAATGATCTAGTTACAAAGGGTGGAGAAAACGACCTTATAGAGTTTGAGGGTGGTGGCACTCATGAACAGAATCCGTTAGGAGGAATTCCTATAGGCATGAACAATCAAGGACAAATGAATAGTGTAGAGGCTGGCGAAAGCAAGTACTCTTTTAAAGATGGAGACTATGTGTTCTCTGATAGAATCAAATTATAAAAAATAAAAAATGGAAGATATAATTTCAAAGTTTAACTTACCTTCATACATAAAGGGAAAGTCTTTTGCAGAAGCAAGCAAGATCATAAACAAAAGATCTGGAGATAGAACTGATGTTGAGTCGGTAGAAACAAAGCGAGAGCTATTAGATAGACTTAAGCAAGCTCAGGAGTTTGTTAAATCTCAAGAAGAACCACAACAAGGACCTAGTCATCAAATGCCAGATGGTAGTATGATGCCTGGAGAATCTCACGGTGAAGAAGCACCACAATCTACTTACGCTTATGGCGGAGGAGTTGATCAACTTAAGCTAAACCAAATGAATACTGGAGGCCCTACAGGCGGCATGTTTGATCAATTTGCAAATGCAAATATGGGTGGAACAGGATTTCAAGCAGGAGGAGCTGGTGCTGCGGGTGCTGGAGCTGCCGGTGGAGCTGCTGGAGGTTTAAGTGGTGGAGCTGGTAGTGCGATATCAGCTGGTGGAACAATGGTAGGCAACTTACTTAAACAAAAAGATCCTGCAGACAGTGTAATAGCTGGTGACGCAGAACAAAATGCACAAATGGATCAAATACAAAGTGGTGTAGCTGCTGCATTTGGACCTGTGGGAATGGCTGTTGATGGTGCATCTAAATTAGTAGAAGGTGTTGGAGATAGAATTGGTGGAGATACTGGAGCTTATATTGCTGGTATTGCTTCACCACAGAAAGCAATTGCTGCTACATTTCAAAATAAAGATGCAAGTACAGGACAAAAAGCATTGTCTGTTATTCCTGGAGTTGGAGGCATAGTAGCAAAAAACCTAGCTGACGAAGCAGCTTCAGAAGCACACATGGAAGAGGTTGCTGCAAAGCACACAGAAAAAGATTCAATATTCGCTAATGGCGGTTATACAAGTAAAAATATGGGACAAAGAAAAATGGAAGAAGGTGGTTTTGGAAACACTGAAACTGCACTTCAAAAAATGTTAAGGATAGCAAAAGAAAAAGCAGCTTCAGGAATAGAAGAAGGCTTCGGTGGAACAGGAACAGATTATTCATCAGGCTTGTCAAACCCTACTCAGTTCAAAGGAATGGACGGCAGAGGTAAAGCTTATGATAATATTCAGATGGGTGCTAATGGAGTTAAGATTGGTGATGAAGTTTTACCAAGCAAAGACTACAAACCAGGTGAGCAATACGATGGTAAGTCAGGTGGAGATGACAGTGACAAGAAAAAGAAAGGTAGCCCACTAGAGGCCCTAAGATATGCACCTTCTTTAATGAACATGGCTCAATTAGCTAAACTTAAAAAAGATGGAGCTGACGTAGAAACTTTAGGTAGGCTTAATACTAGATACGATCCTCAGCAAGTAGATGAGAAAGCAATGCAAAATGCTATTGCAGGACAGACATCTGCAAATAGATCAGCAATAACTAATTCTGGTAGCGGATCAGCTGCTGCAACTAGAGCAAACCTTTTAGCAAACAACCTACAAGGAACTAAGGCTTTATCTTCTGCACAGTTAGCTGCTAACCAAGCCAACGCACAAGACAATGTAAGAGGTCAAAACTTTAACATGGGTGTTGATAAAACTAATCTTAGTCAAGACAATTCTGAAAAAGATATTAACGCACGTAACAAAGGTGCTTACGATACTCAGATGAGTCAGCTTATGTCTAGCTTAGGTGATAGTGCTGGTGCAATTGGTAAAGAAGAAATGCTGAAAAAATTCCCTGAACTTATGGGAATGGACTACAACTGGAAAGGAAAGTTCAAGACTTCAGCTTATGGAGGATATATTAAAAAGAAAAAAAAGTAATAAAAAAACCCTTGTAAAATTTGGATGTTATGCAAATAACAACTATATTTGAAAAGATAAAAAAATAAAAATGGCAAATAGATATAGCAAACTTAGTACTAGTACATTTAATCCTCTTACAATGCAGGAAATAATGGCAGTACCTATGGCAATGCAACAGCAGCATGATGCTCTACAAGCTGAAGCTGACAAGGCTTCTTTGCTTGAAGCACAATATGGCTCTGCTGACAAAGAAGGTGCAGAGGCAAGAGTATCAGAGCTTAGGTCAAAAGCTAATAACATATCTTCTAGCTTAGGAGACAAGGGTTTTAATAGAAGCCTTTTGCGTGACTTTACTGCTTTAAAAAAAGAAACTGAATTAGAGTATGGAAAGAATGGTTACTTAGGTAATGTTCAAAAAAATGCAGTTGCACAAAGCAAGTTTGTTAATGACTTAGCTACTGATAAAGCAAGACAGGCTGGATGGAGTCCACAAGAAGCACAGCAGTGGGCACAAGAACAAGTAAGAGATTTTGGTCCAACACAAAATGATGACGGTACTTATAACTCTTTTCAAGGAAGAGAGCTTGTTACTAAGTTTGAAGGAGAAGATGAGTTGCTTGACGAGGCTATAGAAAGAGTTGCTGAGACAGTAGATGAAAAGACAATAGCACAAATAAGAGTTGGTGGAATATCTTCTTTAGAAAGAGCTTATAGAGAAAGAACTATATCTAGAGTAGACTACAATAGTTTAATGGACTCAATGCTTACATCAGCATCTACCAACCCAGATTTAATAAGGTCTTTAAACCAAGAAGCTGAAATGTATGGGATAGAAAATCCTTTAGACTTTGGTAAATTTAGCGTGAAAAATGTTCCTGTTTTTGACAAGAAAGGAAATCCTGTAATGAAAGGTGGTAAACAAGTTACTAGACCTGAAAGAGAATTTACTCCAGGTAAATCTAGATTTGGACAAAAGATGTCTGGATTTGGTAGAGCAGCAGAGTATGTTAACCCTAAAGATGCTATAATAATAAACACAGATCCTGCTGCTAAAGCTGCTTACGATGCAGGATTAGATGCAGCAAGTTCTGCCGGAATGGTAAACATAACTAATGGAGAAGCAAATTCTGTTACAGCAAAAACATTTGACATCGACATGGAGTTGGTTACTGCAGGTAAGCAAGAAGCAAAAATATTTAAAAGTCAAGCTGACCAATTATATAAAAAATTAGAAGCAGGTGGTGCTACTCCAGAACAAATTAAAGGAGATAAGGAATGGCAAAGACTAAACAGTAACTACAAAAAGTCTTACGCAAGGTATTCTAATACAGAAAAAAGATTAGATTATGTTTCTAAACAAGCAGATACAAAATTAACTTCTGACCAAAGATCTAGACTTGATT
>TARA_B110000881_G_C18606017_1_pt1 | contig 14258 bp, 12 predicted proteins | sample TARA_B110000881 | Tara Oceans TARA_B110000881 (sample SAMEA4398150) | marine metagenome | biome: Polar Biome; feature: [MES] marine water layer (ENVO:01000295) within the mesopelagic zone...; material: water (ENVO:00002006), including particulate matter (ENVO:01000060) such as......
AGATAATCCTTTTCCAACTGGAGCAAACTCCTCGTTGAATCTTTTACCTGATACTAATTCTTCACCAGGGATACCATTACGTTGAGATGCTGCACTTTCACAAGTATAAACCATAAGGTTTCCTTCTGGAGTACCATCATCCAATACACGGATAGGGTATACTTCATTCTTCTCACCAACAATGATTTCTCCTTTGAAGAACCACTGCTCTGGGAATGCCAACTCAAAAGTTGTGCGTCCCTCACCAATATTGTTGTCAGAAGATTGTACTACTGCTCCTTTGTAACGAGCCTCAAATAGAGGAATATTACGTCTTGAGCTTCCAATTAGTTCCCAATAGAATTCTCTATCAGACTCAACTAATTTAGTTTCGAATTTGCTTAGCATATTCTCTAGAGACTTCCCTCTGTGAATAGCAAGCATCTTAATCATAGTGTCGTTAATCTTTTGTGGAGCAACCTTCCAGATAGCACCTAAAGTGTTCTCAGGATTGATCATTCCGCTAAAAGCTTTAGCGTCAGTTACTTGAAATTTTGATAATTGCATTTATTATTTAATTTAGTGGGCCAAGCCCTGTGTTTATATACGTCTTTGTTTTAGTCCGCTATGTCAAGATCTTTAAAATCTTTTAGTGCAAAGCTAGACAAAGGATCATTGACTATTGTATTAACCTTACCATCCTCTGTAAAAGATGTACCTCTTAACAAGGCTTCTAGGTCATTAGCTACTTCAGTCTTAGCAGTATTGCCAAATACTGAAAAGTCAGTAAGTCCTTTTGTAAGATAATATAGAGACTCTAGTTTTACCCTAGACTCAATTGGATTATCTTTCTGGTACTTTATAAAGGCGTTGTCTCCTTCACCTACATTAGTTACCATTTGATCATAGACTGCTTGTTGTTGACTGTCTGTTAATTTAACAGCTCCGAAAGAATTATCTTTACTTCCAACAAAGTCTCTAATACTAGTAAGAGATTTCTCTTCTTCTATTTTTGCAGAAGCAATGAGCCCGTCTCTTTTTTCAATTTGACTATCTAGGATTCCCTTGATAGCGAACTTGGCATCATCTACTGCCGTTCCAGCATCAATACTTCTCTGTGCTAGAACTTGTGCTCTCTGAACATCGTAACCTCTGTTAACAAAGTCCTGAGTAATGAGATTAGCTCTTAAGTCAACATTGTCAACATGTGCTAGCATCTCTTCAGTGACACCTTCTAATTGCGAGATAACAGCAGCTACTTCTGCAACTTGTGAAACTGGTGCTCCAGTCTCCATTGCTTTACTAATAGCTTGTTGACTAGAATCTAGTCTCTTATCTGCTTCTTTTTGTATAGCCTCATTGAGGTCATCTACACTTTTAATTGTACTTGGATCAAGATCTGACAAAGCTCCCTTGTCTAATAAATGGGTAGCTAAAGTAGAATAAAGTTTTTCACTGTCATTCTGTTGAGGAGAGGAAGAATTGCTTCCCGTATCGACATTGGCTTTGCCAGCCTGACCTTGATTATCATTACTCCCAGTAGCTACGCTCTCTGGATCTATTACTAGACCCTCACTATTAGGTGGGTTTGTATTATTATTTGTATCAGTGATGCTTGGAACCTTTATGGTAACTTCATCTGCTGGCTTAGAGTCTGTGGCTGGTGCGGCAAAAGCATCGAATACTTGGCCCGTGTCAGTGTCATCAAAATTTAAGTCTTCTAAATTTAATCCTTCCATTATATTGTATTTTATATATTCTCCTTTAGCAAAAATACTATATAAGACTAATTAAATCAATGCTATATTATAGCTAAATTGTTTTTATTCAGCTTTTTACTATGGCATTCCATCAGCAAAAACTAAGCCATCTGCTATAAGAATATCTTTTGCAGCTTGTGCTGGTGATCCTGTATGAGTACTTCCTCCCATATTTATAGTACCTCCATAAGTTAATGGAACTAGTGCTGACCACGCTATAAGCGTTGCGTTGTAATACAGTGGAGACAATCCAGACGCTTGATCTAACAAGGTATCAAGACCGCTTTCAACGCTTGATATGTCCCATCCAGCTAAACTAGAGTTAAACATATCGCAATCATAAAGCATTTGAGTTACGTTAGTTGCAGAACTCATGTTCCATCCGGATACATCTATGTTTGTATTTATCTTATGGTTTTGAAACATCTGAGTAAAGTTTACTCCTGAAGATACATCCCAGGTATGAAGACCTGAAATTGTAACGCAATAGTCTAAGGTCTCAAACATAGAATCAAAATTTGTTACAGATCCTACATCCCAATTAGATGCGTTAAGAGATGATATCATTCTATTGTTCTTAAACATCTGAGTAACATTTGTTGCAGAGGTTAGTCTCCAGTTGCTTAAGTTGTATATAAAGCCTCCTCCAAAAGGACCTCCATTAGATAAAGCCTCTTGGCCCATTACAAAATTAAAGTTTGTTACGTTGCTTGTGTCAAAGCTATTTAGTCCAACTATAGCAGATGTTAGTCCTCTTGTGTCGTAGAACATTGCCTGCATGTCAACAACTCCGCTAGTATCCCATGTGCTTACATCTAGGCTTGTTAAAGAAATACATCTGTAGAACATGTAAGCTAAGCTTATGTTAGATGCACTTGCGTCTATGTCCTCACATACAATTGAAGTAAGTGAAGATGAGTTTCCTGAGCTATCTCCATTAGATTGATATATTGAAAACATTGTAGATGCATCTGCACCTGGTCCAAAAGTAAGATTTGATATGTTTACCGTAGTTGTGTTAGTCATGTTTTGGAACATGTATTCTACTTCCGTAAGTGCACCTAATCCAAATCCAGATATATCTATAGTCGGAAGATCACAACCTGCAAAAGCAAACATTGTTTCTGTTACAGTAGAAAAGTCAGCTCCTGTTAAATCTAAAGACTGTAAAGATTGTGTTTCTTGGAACATGTAATTAATCTTATTCCCTAGCTGTATATTTCTTGCAGTTATGCTTTGTAATGAAATACATGATGCAAATATTCCAGAAGCAAAACGATTACCATTAGTAGTCCCTCTAAGATCCCATCCTGATATATTAATACTTGTAATACCTGTACCTCTAAACATATTTTGAAATGAAGTACCGTTGCTTACGTCCCATCCTGATATGTCACCTATTGATATTAAGTTTCCTATTTCAGTAACAAGAGTATTAAACATGTTGCTAAAAATACTTACGTTACTTACATCCCATCCCGAAACATCTATTGATGCAACATTAGGGGATTGGTAGAACATGTATTGTATTTTTGTAAGAGAAAATATGTCCCAGTTTCCTAAAGAAGGAATTTCAGTCAAAGCTGTACATCCAGCAAATTCAGCGTAAAATTCGTCAGTAGTAATTAGAGGACGATCTAAGGCAGATACTGTAAGTCCAGCACATCCAAAAAAAGCAGATTTTTTACTCCAGTTAAATACACCCCATCTTGAGATATCTCTAATAAGAAGTCTGTCTCCTGCATTATTAAAAGCCCATCCGTTAACAGTACCAAGCATCTTTATTGTGTAAGTGCCTGCAGTAGCGTATGTGTGTGTAGATTCTGCTTGATCAAATGATGTTATTGTATCTGAAGATGAGTCTCCCCAATCTACAGTAGAATTTATTGTTGAAGAAGAATCTAATGGTAACGAAAATGTATTACCATCTTGAGGTATCTCTACATCAAAGGTAAATGCATCGTCACCAAAAACAAGTGTAGCTCCTAAGAATGCTTTACTTATATTTCTAGTTCCATAGAACGCAGTACCTACATCTAAGCTATCTAAGTTTATAGGCATCTAATCTGTTATTAAGTAGAGTGTTGATCCAAGTACTGTTGCACCGGCAGCATCATACTCTGCTTGAGTCATAGCAACTATGTTTGTAACTTTTGCTGCTCCAGCAGGTTCTTTTATAAGACTAGTTGTAATTGCTTCAGGGTCTCTAATAGAAGCTAGCTCTCCATTTTTTACATAAAAAAATTCTCCTGTATCTAAGTCTAGCATTGTACTAGATTCTGGCAAAGATGCGTGCTTATCTTCTGTAAATCCTGTATATTGATTTTGATTTTGCTTTATCATTTTGCTATATCTAAAGTGTTGTTTAATTATCTTTTATATTAAAAAGCCTTAGCTTTATAAGATATCTATTTGTTGACGCTCCAATCATAAAGTTTAAATAATAGTCTTTAAATATATTTTTAGTAAATGAATATCTAAAGTATTTAGTTCCTTCTACTTCCCAAGTTACTGATTGAGTTCCTAATTTATATTTATTTCTCCAAGTTCTACACGAAGCATCTCCTGTACTTATTTTACAATTTTCATTTTCCCATAGACCTTGCTTAGGAACTACACTTTGTATGTAATTCCAACACCCATTCCTAACTACACTCCATCTATAAGCGAGAATAAATTTTTGCAAAGAGTTCATCCTGTTAAATCTTTCGTAATCAGGAACCCATTTGCCTAGATGATTTCTTTTTTTAACTAATTCATAAAGCCCAAAAGTTGCGTTTAAATAATGCTCGTAGTCAGACCCTTCCCATCCGCTTCCTTCAGTATCAGCAGCAAACCAATACCACTTTGTTCTAAAAGAAGTAAACCTGTGATTCCAATTATTTCTCCTGTTTGGATAAACAAAGAATGGGTAGGCAAAAATGGCTGAGAATATAATTAACAAAATAACCTTAAGCTGAATTAATATAAATTTAATGTACATAATTTTAGTTTGATTTTTTAAATGTTTTCATTACCTTTTCGATACCTCTAGATCCAAAGTAGAATATAGTCATAGTGCTAAATAAATTCTGTATCACAGGAACATAGGCTTTATCTATAGAAAATTCCCCTAAGTTACCATCTAACAATACTACAGACATAAATAGCACAAACATAGCAGCATAACTTACAGGTCTAATTAACCTAGTAATAGCGTGCTCACTATCTATTTGCAATCGCTTAGTAATCTCTACCATTTCAACCATATCATTCTCCATCTCTTGAAGAAGTATAGTCTTATCTGGCTCACTAAGATTCTTGTCGCCTCGTATAGCTGTCCCTAATGAGTTTAATTGCTTTATACCTGTTATGTTACCAGCTAGGCCTAATAGTTCAGGAGCTACTTTCTTTCCTTGCTTAACAAGGAATCTAAGTGCGTTTCCTACATTAGTTCCATTTCCACCGTTTTTTAGTTTTTTAGGATTGTCAGCCATAGTATTAAGATTATTGTTATTATTTTATTTATAAGTGTAAGCGTTTTTGGGTACTTAGTATGACTCAATATTATTGTAGCCCCTGCTAGAAAAGATAGTATTATAATTATCTCTCTTAATTTACTCACATTCTTTAAAGTCTTTAATTATTTCTGAATATTCTTGTTGTACATCAAAACTAGGGCAAGCCTTAGAGGCAAACTCGTTGTGTCCGTGCAATGTGCTTCCTGGATATTCATTCATTAGATCAACTATAAGAGCTGCTAATGCTTTCTTTTGCTCCTCAGTTCTTGTATCTTTAGGATCCATGTTCTTGTCATATCCACCAACATAACAAACACCTATAGAACCTTTGTTGTGTCCTCTTACGTGTGCACCCTGTCTTTCTACAGGTCTTCCATTCTCAAGACTACCATCCAATTTAATAACATAGTGGTATCCTATGTCTGACCAACCTCTCTCATCTACATGCCATCCACGGATAGTATCAACAGATACATCTCTACCTTCCGGTGTAGCTGAGGAGTGTAATATTATTTTGTTTACTTTTCTTTTGCTTTTCATTTCTTTTCATTTTTAAGTGCAGACTTAAATGTCTTTGGTAAAAATTCAAGAATCTTTTTAAATAAATTGTTTCCACTTACAGCTTCCATGTTTTCATAAACGCTGTATGCTTCAACTAAACAGGCAACAATTATTGCTAGTTCTGCTAATGAGTATTTGTTACCTAGCATTTCTATACTAGATATTCCTAGCACCATTGTGTCTAATATTGTAAAAACTATAATTCCTGTTACATACTCAACTGCTTTTCTCCAAGTCTTACGAAGCTCTTTTGATTTTATTACTTTCCAAAAATCTTTTTTAAGTGGTCTAAACAAAACACCCTCTGTATAGTGTGCCTTTCTTATTCCGGTAAGCAAATCAATAATTATAATTATAAATAATGCTAGCAATACTGTTTTCATGTTTAATATCATTATTAATATAGGGGTCAAAGACAGTAATAGACTTTTGCCTAATGTCATATTTTTAAAAAATAGTATTGTCGAATTCATGTCTGTTATTCTTATACAAATATATGTTATAAATGATATTATTAATTATAGTTATTATTGCTAAATAGTCTAAGATCTTATTTTACCTTCACCACTACCTCCAAGTGTTTCTAACATTATTCCTATATGGGTTTGGGTCTCCTGTATTAGAGATTCTTTTATTTTTGTTAAAAAAGAAAGTTCTTTAGTATCGTGCCTTAATACCTGTAAGCCGCTATTAAATCCAGCACCTATTAAAGCTTCAAGTACTGGTTGCTTTATGCCTTCAATAAGTTTTAAATCTACATCAACTTCTTTATACTTATTTTTTAACTCATCATTCTTTGCAGTAACCGCAGTACGCACTGTTAGTATGCTAGCTGCTTCTTCAGTAAGTCCCATTAAGTTTAATGTTTGCGATACCTTTTCAAGATACCTCTCTGCTTTCTCTGATGTGCTTGTTATTAGTAGTGCTTCTATTTCTTCAAGAACACTTTTTAGAGTTGCTGTTACTTCAGGGGTATTTTTAGTTATTGCAATAGCATCTAATAATGCTGTTGTTTGTGCTTCATTTAAACTGTAATTTGCCATTTTTTATTTTTTTATAAATATTATTATTTTAATTATTACTACCATTGTGCTATACCAACTCTTTTCCATGAATCTGTTGCGTGGCACACGTATATGTAATCAGCTGTTATTCTTATTTCTCCTAGCGTTCCTGTGTCTCCTCTGCTAGATGGAGCCGTTTGCATTGCTGAAACCCTGTATCCAGTAGCTGAAATGTTTGACAAGGAAGTTATGTGACAACCCGCAGCAAGAGTTGTTGTTCCAACCCCAATACCAGTACCTTGTGTATATATCTTACTATCCTGCAATCCAAGCGTACCTGATTTACTGTAAGGCACGTACCCGTCATTTAGGTCAGTAGCTATTAATGTTTCTGCCTGTACGTTACCATCAACTTCTAGTTTTTCTGTTGGACTGGTTGTTCCGATACCTACGTTGCCCCCAGATGGTTGTAGAATCATATTGTACGCGGTGGTGGCATCATTTCTTTGCACCTGATGCCAAACATGACCTGTAGTGCTCGATACCCCCGAGTATTGACCAAATAAACCATTAGTAGCAAGTAAAGCTTGCCCGCCAACAACGCCAGAACCCAAGGTTGGCCCTTCTGAATAATTTTGAGCAATTGTAACAAGCTTAACCCCAGGAGATGTAATTCCTAATCCAATATTACCATCTGCAGAAACAATAAAATCAGCTGTTCTACCGTTTGTTCCTAATTGAATAGTAGAGTTCTCCTCATTAACTAAAGAAATAATGTCATTTAAAGTAGAACCATATCCAAAAAATCCTTTTCTACCACTAGCGTTATGCCAAGTTTGGTAGGTTCCTCCACTGGTTGCTGTTGTACCTAGTCTTAAGGTTTCAGCGTTTTTATTAATTACTAAAGCTCCATTAAATATCCCATCCCCCTCTACTTGTAGTTTAACACTAGGATTAGTATTTCCGATCCCTACGTTGCCTGCTGCTGATATGCTTAATCTATGTGAGGTGTTAGTTGCATCGTAGATACTGAAAGTGCCATCATTATTTATGATAGAATAATCTGAATCATTATTTGTATCAGTAAGATTTATTCTTGGATAAGCATAGTTTAAATTTAAATTACCCGTCATCGTTCCGCCAGCAAGTGGTAAGTAAGCTCCGCCTGTAGCTGGAGCATAAGATGTGTTATCTACTGAACCATCTGCTTTAAGAAACTGAGAAGATGTTCCTCCTGTCTTAACGAATGATGTTGCTTCCACTTGTGTATTAACTACAACTACATCTGAAACTTCTATTTGTGTTCCATCTGAATTTTCTATCATTATATCACCATCTCCAAAGAGTTTTGTTGTTCCGCTGCCATCTTCTTCAAGATAGTTGGACTCTGTAGATCCTATATAAAATTTAGGTGCTTCTATTGTTCCTGAAAAGAATGAGGGTAGTGTACTTACACTATGAATTGTTCTCATAGTACCTGAAGCAGTTATGTTTCCAACGTCTGCTTGTAGATATAATACGTTGGCATCTACAACTGTAGTTGAACCTTGGTTACCATCAATCTGAAGCCATGCTGCATCCATTCTTCCTGTCACATCTCCTGCTATAGTTTTCACTACTGCAAGAATTCCACTCATCGATCCTACAGATGTATTAGCGTTGTTTATTTCTGCTTTTTGATTTGTACCAATTAAGAATGGATGTGTTCCTGTTCCTGTTCCTGATATTCTTCCTTGATTAAATGCTCCCCATATTGCTCCGGTATTACCTGAGCCTTCATGTTTTGCATTACTTTGTGAACCTAGTAGGTAGTAAGATACTCCTGATCCAATATGGTTGGCAGAGAAAGAACCTCCTTGAATGTCTGAATTCTTTCCCGTTCCATCTGCATATATATTTGTTCTTATTCCAAATGCAGATGCACTCCATCCTGTTCCTGTGTGGCTCTTTGTGTAATCTATTTCCATTGCCCTAGATACGTCATAGGTATTATCCGTAGCCTCTATGTGAAAGAGGTTGTCATTATCTCCTGTGCCTATTGCAAGGTTTCCTCCAACAAGTACACTTGTACCATCGTCTGTCATTATACCATCGGTAATAGTATCTGAGTCAGAAAACTTAGCCACTTTGTTTGCAGTTCCAGTTCCTACATCAACACCGCCACTTGGGCCTGTGCTTGTGGTTCCGTTTGCCATTAAGTATTGACTATTGGTTCCTCCCGTCTTTATAAACGCATCTGCTTCATATTGTTTTGACATTTTTTTTATTTTTTAAGTTATGAAGGAAAGATGTGTCTAACAACATTCGTCCATTTGTAATCGTTTGCAGAATTCCCGCTATTTTGATATTGCATTACCATGTCCATGTATGAGCCATTTGCATCTGCATAATATCTAGTTGCTCCTTCGTTTGCTGAAGTTGCTGTTGCTGTATCGTTTCCTACTCTTACACTGCTTGTTATTGTTAGTCTGCCCGTTAAAGTATCTGTTGTGTTTAAAAGATATCCACTTAAATCTTGATCTCCAGTATTTGTACCTGATAAGTTAGTTGCTGCTATATTACCTCCAAAAGTTCCTCCATTTGCAGCTGATACATAATCTGTAATAGCAGCTGGTATTGATGGTTTATTGAGTATTAATGCATCCCCAGATGTTGCATTCCAGTCCGATTGTACATTTTGTTCTGCATTGGTAGGTGCAAATGTAGTGGGTAAAGCACTTATGTCTACACCATCAACTGTTCCTGCAATAACTAGATTACCTGATATATCAGCGTTGCCGTTTATGTCTAAGCTAGTTGCTTCTAACTCACCTGTTACTAATACACCTGTATTTGTAGTTTCTAACTTTTTAGAACCGTTATACCTTAGATTAACTTCCGCTCCATCAACGGCGTCTATGGCTAATTTTGAACCATCAGAGTTCCTTACAAAGAAATTTGTAGCGTCAATTCTTAAATTTCCTGTTCCAATATCTTTTATGTAACTGTTACTTCCATCGTGGTAGATTTGAAGGTCTGAACCTGTTCCTAATTTTAATTTAAAATTATCTGGCATTATAACACCATTAGTTCCAGTCATTGTACCACCAGCTAGTTTTAAATACCTACCATCACCAAATGTTTTAGTAACTATTGTTTGCCAGTCTTCCCAACTTGAACCTCTATACCTATACATTAAATGTTCTGAGTTGTTCGTACTACCTTTTGCAAATAATTGAAAACCATAATTATCACTGTTTTCTGTTAAAGTAAAACCTGTAGCGTGAGAAGTACCAAATGGATTGTTTGTGGCACCTGTTAGTCTATGAATACCTCTTGTTGTTATTGTGTCCCAATCAGCACCTGACGAAGCAAAGTTAGCGAATGCGTTAGAGTTTAACCAACTTGTACTTGTTCCAACACCGGTACCACCTTCAGCTACAGCTAAATTTGTACCTAACGTTAACGCTCCCGATATATCAGCATTACCATTTATGTCTAAGCTACCAGAACTTATTGTTCCGATATTTTTTAAATTTCTACTTAAGTCTATAAACTGTACACTACCACCATCACCTATGTATAAGCCATTTTCACTAGCAGTAGAGCTATCTGATCTAAACTTAAATTCATTTCTATTGGCCCATGATGTGTCGTTACCTGGAAATCCATAAGCAGTAAAACCACTCTCAGAAGCAATAACAACACTCTCAACTGTTTCATTGATGTTAGCCCTTAAGACAGCCCTAGTATCACCACCAGCTATCATGATAGTATCATCAGCTCCTAAAAGAATACCTCCATTTGCAGAAACTCTTTCTAATATTGTTTTTTCTGTACCTGCTTGATCTACTTTTAATAAAGGAATTGAAGTAGTGCCATCGTAATTAGAAGGCTCTCTATCAAATAATATGTATCCGTCATTACCTGTAAAAGTAAGTTTGTCGCTTATTGACGTAAGGCCTATGCTTAAATTGCCGTTTATATTAGGGTTCTCTAAATTTAAAGTTGTATTAGAGCCACCTAAAGTAAGAGTTACGGCACTACCATCGCCTTTAATAGAACCCGATTGTTCAAAAAGTATATCTACATTATTAACACCGTCTCCTATGTAAACATCAGACGCACCATCACCAAGCAATACATCACCTACAGCGTTACTTAAGACTAAGTCGTTACCATCTTGTTCTATTTTTCCAGCACTAGTTCCATCAGTTGTTTTAAACTGTACGTGTCCTGCTGATTCTACCGATATGTTCTTTAAAAATTTTGTCATATTATATTCTTCCGGATATTCGCTTTCTATTTACACTTGTTTCAATTCCCTTAGATCCTTTCATCTTTATTTTAGGTGAAGATGGAAAAACAATCTTTAAATCCCTTATATAACCTATTTCTTCTTGATTGTCACTATCCCAACTATATCCTGTTATTAAGGTGTAACCGTACTTTTGTGCCGCTACAGTTAATGTTTTTTGTTGCCAAACACCAACCGCATTGTCAAATCTTACCTCATCTTTAAAGCCATTTAGCATGCTTCTTTTTACATCTGTATCAGAGCTAGTGCCATAAGATGTTTGGTCTGTATAAGATGTTTGATACCTACCCAAAGCGTTATTAGTATGTGGTTTTGCACATAAATAAGGATAACTCCAGGAACCACCATTTTGCCCTTTAAACTCACCTTTTACTGTGACAGCTGTATTGGCTGGTACATAAAGTATTTCTTGACCAACTAAATAATACTCTGATCTTAAGTTAATAACATTCCACATGTTACCACCATCAAAATTCCATTTTAAATTGTATCCGTTTTCAACAACAGCATTTAAGCCCTCTTGAAAACACCAGTCTTGATATTGAGACATCATCCAATTTCCACCACCTCTATAACTATTCGCTCTACTATCACCACCACCATTAGCCAAGTAATCATTACTGTCTAAAACACCAAACGTGTCTGTATAACCAGCATACACACCTGGAACTTGTTTGTACCATTTATTTTGTATATATGAATCTTGAAAAACAGCATCACCACCACCTACGCCAATGTAAGGTATGTGTCTAAAACCGTCTATATGAAATCTTTTAAATGTTGAGTTAGGAGCTTGATAATACATATACATTGGTCTGTTTTCGTGATTTAACAGTATAACGTTATGTATAGGGTTCATTTCTCTATTGTGATGCATCATCATACCATAATCGTCAGATCTAGTAAAGTATAAATAAGCCCATTCGTTTGCCTCATACATACCATCGTTATGTAAACTATTGTAAGCATTGCGAGTAATATAGTTGTTAACAAACTGTATGTCGTGATGTGAAGACCATTGGAATGTTCCTCTTTGCCCAGATCGAATAGATAAACAGTTTCTTGTTACAAAACTATGCGGGTGCCTAGTGCTTAAACCACCATAACTAGCACTGCCGTTTGTGTTTAATGCAACACAATTTTCATACTTACTTTGATAGTCTTGTCTTGAGTTTGTTGCGTGTTCATTATCTCTGTATCTACTATTGTAGCCAGCTACAAAACATGGTGGTTGGTAATAGGTGTTGTTAGTGTTACCACCCACACCATTCCATATTATATCTTTTAAACCAATTTCTCTTGTACTTGCCCTATTGTAATCAGTGTAATACTCTACATAGCAAAAAGCTCTAACATCAGTATCGACAGCATTTATCTCTATTGATCTATTTAGTCTTTGTACTAAACTGCCAACCTTTCTTATGTTTGCTATAGCTGGGGTAACTGTAAGTGTGTTACCACTTTTAGCTGTCACTTCATATGTACTATTATAATCCCAATTTGTATCAACATCATTATTAACATCTATGTTTATGGTATCTCCAACAGCAATATCTGTTGAATCATTTATAGTTACGGTAGTATCGTTTACCGCAGCAGCACTAGTAAGTACACTTGCATTTTTTCTAACAGTGTGTCCTGACAAATGTTTTTTGTCTAAACCAGTTTCGTATACCTCTGTACCACTTGATATAGTACCAGATATACTTGAATCTAAAGTTATAGTATTATTGCTTATAGCTGTTATAGTTCTAACATTTCGGTTATTGCCAGCTCCAAATATAATAACATAACCAACCCTAAATATGTTAGCATAGTCAACAACTAAAGAAGTGCCACTGGCTGAAGAAACTATTGCTTTTGGGCCTACGAATTTTTTTGTATATATTCTATTGTTTGAAGTGTCAATATCGTGAATCCAACAGCCTTCATCTGCTCTAACCCTGTAATCTCCTTGACCAGCGTTATATATCGCTATCCAATCACCAACACCAAAACCTGTTTCATCAACAACGGTTAGATAAGAATCTTCTACACCTGCATCGGCTGACAATGTTGTTGTGGTTACACTATCATCTCCTATAAATTTCCAAGATGAATAAGTTTGATTTTCTATCCATATACCATGTTGATCAGCATTAGTGCCTTCAAATTCTAGTGTTATATTGTTGCCGGTTGCAGACAATAGGGCTCCAGACGAACTACCGCCTTCAGTAAAATCTTGTGCAGATACACCGCCACTTTTAGAGTAATCAGTGGATCCATTACCTTGTACAGTAATTCTGCCATTGATTCTAATTTTACCATTAGTAGCAAAATGCAAACAACCTCTAACTAATATGTCACCATAACCAACACCAGCTCTAAAATCAGAACTAACAGTAACCTTATGCCCTTGGGCAATAGTAAAAGTATCTCCATCTGCTGGAGTTGATCCTCCCCAGGTAGCAGAAGCGTTCCAGTTTCCTGATTGACTACTCGTTAATACTGCCATCTAGATCTTTAATTTGGTCTTGTTGATATTGAGATATATCTAATGCTATTTCAAAAGACAAAGTACTACTATCATCGACAACAGTATTGTCATTGATAACAGCATTTATCTCATCATCTTTTGTTAAGTTTAGTGTACCATCTAATTTGTTGTATTCTAATTTAATTATCATTTTCCTCTCCTTTTAGTTTATAGGGCAGAATAAACTACCCTTTATTTAATATAATAATTAGTATTTTTTTATCCTGTAATAACAACTCTATATTGATTGCTTGTTGGTGCAACATTAAATCCAAAAGTTGTTACTGAAGATGAAGTTAATTCAATCACACATTCAACTCTTTCTGCACTTACTACATCGTATACAGATGCTTGTACAAATTGATTGCCTATAGCATGAGTTACAGGAATTGAAGTCAAAGTTCCATTTCCTATTGTACTACTAAATGTCAAAGTTGTAGATAACGTAGCTGTAATTCCTAAGTGAGATTTCAATCTACTTGGAGTTATTGCTCTAGTTGTATCTGATCCTGTATTGACTTCTGCTTGAGTTGCTAGTTCAATAATACCTTTTTCTGTAGTTGTAGCTGGTACCTCGTCACCTGTGTTAGTTCCTGTAGATGTAACTAGAGCATCAATTAGATCCTTTAACTCCTTACCCAT
>TARA_B110000881_G_scaffold221651_1_pt1 | contig 14136 bp, 10 predicted proteins | sample TARA_B110000881 | Tara Oceans TARA_B110000881 (sample SAMEA4398150) | marine metagenome | biome: Polar Biome; feature: [MES] marine water layer (ENVO:01000295) within the mesopelagic zone...; material: water (ENVO:00002006), including particulate matter (ENVO:01000060) such...
CCAGGATCAAACTCTTCGTTGTAAAAAAAGTTTATAAATTGACTTTTGTTTAGGATGTAATCTAATTCTATCTTCAATATTTTTAAGAACTTTTCAATAAAAAAATGGTTTTTATACCATTTTTATAATTTCCTTCTAAAATCTATAACTTATTTATTCCAAAAGGGCTGCAAATATACATTGTTTTTGAATAAAAACAATCCTTTTGAGAAAATTGTACGACTAGTTAAGTAATTTAAAAGATCTTTTGCTCGAAAGCGGCTGCAAATATATATTCTTTTTACATATTCATACCAAGAAATTATATCTTTTTTTTTATAATTATTTTTTTAATAATAACCACTTAAAAACCAACATGTTAAAAACTGTATTGTTCGTTAAATATAGTAAATTAATAATAAAAATTAATATATAAATCAAAAAGAAATAGCATAATTTTAATCTTTTAAAATAATATATTTGTACTTATTAAAAAAATGAAATAAAATGAAAGCAAAAGTTAGTATAATTATGGGAAGCACTTCAGATATGCCGGTTATGCAAAAAGCAGCACAATTTTTAGATAATATGGAAATTCCTTTTGAAATTAATGCATTATCAGCTCATAGAACACCAGAAATGGTAGAGAAATTTGCTTCAAACGCTCATAAAAATGGTATAAAAGTAATAATTGCTGGTGCTGGTGGAGCTGCACATCTTCCAGGAGTTGTAGCAGCCTTTACTCATATCCCAATTATAGGAGTACCATGTAGATCTTCAATATCAATTGACGGATGGGATTCAATACTTTCAATACTACAGATGCCTCCAGGAGTTCCTGTTGCAACAGTAGGTTTAGATGGCTCATTAAATGCAGGCATTCTTGCTGCTCAAATTTTATCTTTAGGAGATGATAACTTAAATCAAAGAATTGTTAAGTACAAGCAAGGATTAAAACAAAAAATAATAAAAGCTAATAATAATCTCTCTGAATTTAAATTTAAATTTAGAACCAATTAGTTATACGCATTAATTAGCATGTTATCAAAAATTCTAGATATTAGATATCCTATAATTATGGCTCCTATGTTTCTTGTAACAAATAACAAGATGATGATAGAAGCCTTAAATAATGGCATTGCAGCATGTATACCAGCTCTAAATTTTAGAACTACTCAAGATTTAGATAATGCATTAAATACAATTAGAGAAAAATCATTACCTTCAGGATTAGGAGTAAACTTAATTGCTAATAAATCTAATTTCAAATTAGAAGAACAACTACAGATATGTATTAAAAATAAAGTTAATTTTATAATAACATCATTAGGTAACCCAAAGCGAATAATAGAAGAGTGTAAGCAAAATAACATTAAAGTATTTTGTGATGTGATTGACGTAAAACATGCAATAAAGGTAGAGAAGCTTGGTGCAGATGCATTAATCGCTGTTAATAAAAGAGCAGGTGGCCATGCTGGAAAAATGAGTGCAAAAGAACTAATAGCAAAATTAAAATCATCATGTCAAATACCTATTATTTCTGCAGGAGGAATAGGCACTAAAGAACAGATATCACAAATACTAAATTATGGAGCAATTGGAGTATCTATTGGATCACCATTTATAGCATGCCATGAAGCAGATATATCAACTGCATACAAACAAGCATGTGTTGATTACAATGCTACAGATATTGTAATGACAAACAAAATATCTGGAACTCCTTGTACAGTAATTAACACCCCTTATGTTAAAAAAGTCGGGACAAATCAAAATATTATTGAAAGGTTTTTAAGCAGAAATAAAAAAATAAGAAAATGGATAAAAAGATTTACATTTTATTACGGAATGAAAACAATTTCCAAATCTGCATTTGGATCAACCTATAAAACAGTATGGTGTGCTGGCCCTTCAATTCAATATACAGATAGAATAATGTTAGTAAAGGATATAATTAAGAAACTAACTACTCACAAAAAGTAAATCTGAATAAAAATTAGAATATGATTTGCTAATTACTTCAGAATCATTTATAATGATAGATGATTCTGAAACAGATGTAATAACTGACAAAGCCATAGCAATCCTATGATCACCATGTGACTTAACATGGCCACCTGAAATTTTATGACCTCCATCGATGAACATCTTATTACCATCTATAGAAATTTGAACACCAAGTTTCTTAAACTCAAGTTTTAATGTAAGAGCTCGATTACTTTCTTTATTACTAAGCCTTTCCACTCCAGAAATAATAGATCTCCCATCACAACATGCAGCTAAAACTACTAAAGCAGGAAAAAGATCAGGGCAATTATTTGCATCAAATACAAAAGCGTTTAACCTGTTTCGATTTATAATTATAAAATCATCATTTAATACAACCTTAGCACCACATGATTTTAACACATCAATTATAGCTCTGTCAGCTTGTAATGATGTTATTTTTAAGCCATATATTTTAACAGAACCAGAAATTGCAGCTCCAACAAAATGAAAAGCAGCCGAACTCCAATCTCCTTCAACATTATATTTTCTAGTTTTAGATATTTGGTTGCCAACTATTGAAAATTTCAAATAATCATCATTTATCACCTTAATACCAAAATCATTTAATATTTCAATTGTCATGTCAGTATATGGTTTGCTAACTAAGCCTGAGACATAAATTTCACTATCTCCTTCCAGAAATGGTAGGGCAATAAGTAATCCTGATAATAATTGAGAGCCTTTAGATCCATCAATATTAATAATACCTGAACATAATCTACCAGTAATTGTAGCAGGAAGATAACCGTTATTTGATTGGATTTTTACGCCAAGAGCCTCTAGAGATGTAAAATCTATTTCTCTTTTATTTATGGTTCCTTTACCATAAATCATTGTTTTATCAAATATAGATGATAAGATTACACCAAACATTCTAGTACTTAATCCTGATTCACCAGAATTAATACTTATAGATTCTAATCTATCAGGTATATCTCCAATCACTTTTACAGAATCATTTTTTACAACAATACCTAACCCGATATCAGAACAGATACCTAACGCGACCTTTATGTCATCTTCCTTTGGAAAGCCAGTTATTAAACAACTAGAATTTGTTAAACATGAAATAGCAAGGGCCCTTTGAAAGTAACTTTTTGAAGAATTAATATAAAGTGTTCCATTATAAGAAAATGGAGCTATTTCTCTATCCATCAATAATTTTTTGAATACTAAGAGGTTTAACAAAACTAATGCCAATATCTTTTAAGAGCACAAAATCAATATTTTTATCAGATGATTTTTTATCTCTTTCAATCCATTTAATTAAATATTTCTTTTCATAAATAGAAACATCAACCGGTAAATTATACTTTTCTAATAAATTAGTTACTCTAATCAATCTGTCCTCATTAAGAAATCCAAGCTTATTACTTAAGATATTAGAAAATACAATACCTAAACTTATAGCAGAACCATGAGGAATTCCATATTCTGCTTCTATAGCATGTCCAAAAGTATGACCATAATTAAGGTTTTTTCTCTTACCATTTTCATATCTATCACTACTCACAATATCAAGTTTTATCTTAATAGAATTACACAACATATTATGTAATTTATTAAAGTTAGAGTACCCAGGGTTTTCTATTATTTTAAAATAATTATCAGCATTTTTTTCTAAATCATAGAATAAATCACTAGATGAAATACATGCATGCTTAATTATCTCTGCAAAGCCATTAAGATATTCTTGATGTGTTAGAGTCTTTAAAAAAGAATAATCAATAAAGACAAAATCAGGCTCATTTATTACTCCTAAAACATTTTTAATATTATTAAAATTAATCCCATTTTTTCCCCCAAAAGAAGCGTCTGTCATAGCTAATAATGTAGTGGGTATAAATCCAAAGTTAACTCCTCGCATAAAAATTGAGGCAACAAATCCTGCTACATCACAAGTTACACCACCTCCAACACCAATAATGAAAGTATTTCTATTAGCCCCTAGTTCTATTAATTTCTTAATAATATTATTAATATAATCTATAGATTTTGTTTCTTCTCCAGAAGGAATACTGATAATGTTATGAAAATTATTAAAAAGACTTTTATATAAACCTAAAATATTTTCATCAACAAAATAAAAAACATTGTCTTTTTTAATATTATCGACACAATCAAAAAAGTTTACAAAACTCTTATTAATATAAATTGAAGTATTTGAATAATCTATTTTTTTCACTTAAATATAATAAAATATAATCAGACAAAATTAACTAATTCTATCACTTATAAAACTATCTTTGTAAAATGAAAAATGACAACTTCTACATGCTAGCTAAAACAATGTATGGCTTAGAAGAAATTCTCGCAAACGAGCTTAGAAATATAGGAGCACAAAATGTTAAAACACAAAACAGAGCAGTTAGCTTCAAAGGTGATAAAGGATTTATGTATAAGGCAAATCTAAATCTAAGAACTTGTCTAAGAATTCTAAAACCAATAGCAACATTTCAGGCACATAATGAAAAAGAACTATATAATAATATTTTAAAAATTGATTGGGAGGAACATTTAGACTTAAAAAATACATTTGCAACTCATGCCACAACACATTCAGAGGTCTTTACACATAGTCAATACGCTTCACTACTAGTTAAAGATGGTATAGCAGATTTTTTTAGAAAAAAATATGATGAACGTCCCAACGTAGATCCAAAAGACCCAGACATTACTATTAATCTTCATATAGCTAAACATACCTGTACAGTGTCATTAGATAGCTCTGGAGAATCACTGCATAAGCGTGGATATAAATCTGATACAATAATTGCTCCTATGAATGAAGTGTTAGCTGCTGGATTAATACTTTTAAGTAATTGGAATCAGAAATCTAATTTCCATGACCCAATGTGCGGCTCAGGAACTATACTTATTGAAGCAGCTCTAATTGCTCATAATATACCAGTAAATATCTTTAGAGATAGATTTGGATTTGAAAATTGGAAAGATTTTGATATTGATTTATTTGAAAAAATAAAAGATGTTTCACTTGATAAAGAGATAGATTTTCAAGGAAAAATTACAGGTGGTGATAATTTCCAAAAAGCAATTAGAATAACTAGAAAAAATATTGAAAATGCATTAATGTTTGATAACATAAAGGTTAAAAATGAGGATTTTTTTGATACTCAAATAATTGAAGATACATTTGTTATTTTTAATCCTCCTTACGGGGAAAGGATTGAACTTGGTATTAATGAATTTTATGAAAAAGTTGGAGATTCTCTAAAGAATAATTATAAGAATTGTATAGTATGGCTTATATCTTCCGACATAGAGAACTTAAAAATGATAGGCCTGAAACCATCTAAAAAAATAGAACTAATGAATGGAAATTTAAAGTGTAGTTTTAGAGAGTTTCAAATTTACGAAGGAAGTAAAAAACAAAAATCTAATTAGATTATAATAAATCTATTTATTTAACTCTAAAGCCTCTTCAAGAGGTATTTCTTCTCCATTTAGTAAAGATAAAATAAAAGCATCGTTAAAACCAGCTAATTTCACCTTTTGAAGTTTTATAGCAGCTAAAGAATATTCATCAAAATCTTGTGAAAAATACTTATAAAAAACTCCTGAAGCTTTATTTTTCACATTACTTAACTTACTCATCATGGACAAGTTATTAGCAGATAGAATCTTAGGAAAGATACCTATTTGAACAATAAATTTAAGATCTGACTTAGTAGATTCAAGATTAGTATTAGTTGTAACTCTCTTAGAGAATTTATTCTCTTTATTTAGCTTAGTGTTTTTTATTGCTTTATTTAGAGGTATTCTCTTTCCAGCTTTGAAAGTAACAACAAATGCATCTTCAAATCCTCTAGATCTCATTTGAGCTTTATAATTAACAGCATTACTGTAATCACCAAATGATCCAGTCATATAGCGAACTAGACCATCATTTCCTTTAAAAGAAACTACATTTTCTACACCATCAAATACTTTTTCTGATAATTTAATATTATATGCTCCAATTTGAACTCTATAAACAGTTGAATTAGAATTATTATTTTCAACAGCAACATCTTTAACAGAAACAACAGAATCAGTGGTTAATTTATCTTTAATAGTATCTTTTTCTTCATCAATATCTTCGACTACTTGAGGTCTATAAACAGACAAAATACCATTCTCAATCTCTAATAACTCTAAATTATCAAAGCCTGCATTTTCTAATTCAAACTCTCTACCTAATGCATCATCAATCGTTAAATAATGACCAACAGCATAAACAACATTACCATCATCAAGAGTTATACTTTCTAAATCTTCTAAACTTAATAATTTATTAATAACTTTTGCAGGTATACCATCATTATAAACTCCAAGCTGAATTTTATACTTAACCCCTTTAAAATCATTAACATCCTTATCATTAGTATTATAAAGATTATTAAAAGCATTTGCCTTTGCAATTAAATAAGCATTAATTGTTTTAAAATCATCCCTTGAAATCTCGTTCTCATTATAATAATTTGCAAATTTTCTAGAAGCTACTTCATCTGAATTATACATGCTCTTAAATTTATCTCCCTTTAAGGTAACCCCTTTTTCATCAACAATAGCACCAGCTAAAGAATTCTTTTCTTTATCAATATAGTCTGCAATCCCATCATTATCTGAATCTAAAGGACAACCTGTTTCATCAACTTTAATTCCGGTAGGTGTTTCTGGACAATAATCATTTATATCTAACACTAGATCCCCATCTTGATCAGCAAGATCTAATTGATCGAAATTTACATCAGAATAATATTTTTCCTTTAAATAATCTTTTCCACTTGGTTTTGGAGTAAACAGATCGTAATGTATTGAAAAATTAAGTACAACATAGTTATCATTTAAATCATCACCAGCTTTATCAATATCTACTTGAGATAAAGTGTAATTTAACGATGCATCAAATCTTATTCTATCAGACATGTTTAGCATTAAACCAACACCTACAGGAATTACAAGGCCAGATTCTTTATCTATATATTGAGGACTAAAAGCTGGATTTAGTGTCTTAAATGTTAAACGTTGAAGTCCTAAGCCAATAAAAGGATTGATTAAGGATTTTTTATTATTATTAAAATTATAATTTAAATAAATTCCTAGAGCACTAAATTCAGAAATAAACTCACTTTGCAAAGAACCATCATCAGAATTATATTCTTTTTCAGAAAAATTTGAAGGACTTGTAAATAAAAAGGACAAATCAATATTCTTATCTAAATTTAATCTCATTCCTGCAACATAACCCATGTCTCCAGATAGATAATTTGATTCTGTTCCAGCAATACCTCCTTGATAATTATAAAAATTTGTACCTAAAGTAAGTCTAGGACTTAATGGTATACTATTTGCTTCAGTATTAGGAATATGTTGAGCAAAAACAGACACTGAACAAACTAAAAGGAATATGAGAAGAATCTTTGCTAAGTAATTATTCATCTTAAATGATTTTATATTGGCGTAAAAATAGGAAAAAATTAAGAAAATACATTTTTATATCTAAAAGATACAGTAAACTATAATTCATTCTTAAGAAAATTAGCAGTATAACTATCAGAAGAACTAACAATCTGTTCTGGCGAACCTTCACACACAATATAACCTCCTTTATCACCCCCTTCCTTTCCAAGATCTATGATATAATCAGCAACTTTTATTACATCCATATTATGCTCAATAATTAAAACCGTATTACCTTTATTGACAATTGATTCTAATACTTGAAGTAAAACTTTTACATCTTGAAAATGAAGTCCTGTTGTTGGTTCATCAAGAATATAAAAAGTATTTCCAGTACTTCTTTTTGAAAGTTCAGAGGCTAATTTAATTCTTTGAGCTTCTCCTCCTGAGAGTGTTGTTGCAGATTGACCTAAAGTCACATATCCCAATCCTACATCTTTCAGGGTTCTTATTTTTCTAATAATTGTAGGAATATTTTCAAAAAAATCTACTGCTTGATTAATAGTTAAATTTAATATATCAGAAATAGATTTTCCTTTAAATCTTACATCTAAAGTTTCTCTGTTATAGCGCATACCATTACAATCCTCACAATGAACTAAAACATCAGGAAGAAAATTCATCTCAATAGTTCTCTTACCAGCTCCTTTACATGCCTCACATCTTCCTCCGATTACATTAAAAGAAAATCTACCAACTTTATAGCCCCTAATCTTAGATTCCTCTAGATTAGCATATAAATCTCTTATATCAGAAAAAACTCCAGTATAAGTTGCTGGATTTGATCTTGGCGTTCTTCCTATAGGTGCTTGATTTATTTCAATAACTTTATCAATATTTTCAATACCTATAAGGTTCTCATATGGAAGAGGAATTTTTTCTGCTCTAAAAAAATAACTGTTTAAAATAGGGTATAAGGTTTCATTAATTAAAGTAGATTTACCACTACCAGAAACTCCAGTAACACAACACAATAAACCTAAAGGTATTTTAACATTAATTTCTTTAAGATTATTTCCTTTTGCAGATAATAATTGTAAAAACTTACCATTTCCTTTTCTTCGAGTCTTAGGAATGGTAATTTCTTTTCTTCCATTTAAGTAATCAGAAGTAATATGATTTACTTCTAATATCTCTTTATAAGTTCCACTGGCAACAACTTCACCACCATGAATTCCTGCATCAGGGCCCATATCAATTATATAATCTGCATTACATATCATTTCTTTATCATGTTCAACAACAATTACAGAATTTCCGATATCTCGAAGTTTTTTTAAAGACTCGATAAGTTTTAGGTTATCTCTTTGATGTAGACCAATACTAGGTTCATCTAATATATATAATACATTAGTAAGCTGTGTTCCTATTTGTGTTGCTAAACGTATTCTTTGAGCTTCTCCACCTGAGAGTGTTTTAGATGATCTATTAAGAGTTAAATAAGATAATCCAACATCAATTATAAACTGAACTCTAGTTAATAATTCTTTTACAATTTGTTTTGCTATTATTTTATGTTTTTGACTTAAAGAAGATTCAATAGATAATAACCAAACCTTCAAACTCTCAATATCCATATTAACAACATCAAATATTTTCTTATTGGTTATTTTAAAATTAGAGGATTGCTTATTTAATCGACTTCCTAAACAAGATTCACAAGTATGAGAAGACATATATCGTAAAGCCCAGCGTTCAATACTCTTAATAGAAGAACTTCTTGATTGTTCCTCAATAAAATTTACAATTCCTAAAAAATCTATCTTGTACTGCTTAGATATACCTGCTGTTTTAAATTTTACTTTTATATTATCCTTAGTTCCATAAAGAATTATATCAATAGCCTCTTTACTAATTTCTTTTATGGGAGTATTTAAAGTGAAATCATGTTTTTTTCCTATGATTTCTAGCTGATCAGTTATCCATGAAGAATTTTTATTGTCTAAAGGAGCAATACCACCTTTATTAATGCTTAATAGTTTATTAGGTATTAGTTTATTGAGATCTACAGATTTAAAAACACCTAATCCATTGCATTTAGGACATGATCCTCTTGGAGAATTAAATGAAAAAGAACTTGGTTCAGGATTCTTATATGCTATTCCTGTTGTTGGACACATTAGGTTTCTACTAAAATATCTTGGGGTATTATTTTTTGATGAAACAACCATCATCACACCATCGCCAAAATTTAAAGCTAATTTAATTGATGATATTAAACGTTTATGGTTTTTATTAGTAACTTTTATCCTGTCAATGACAACTTCTATATTATGCGTTTTATATCGATCTAGTTTTAAAGAAGGAGTAATATCAATAATTTCATCATTAACTCGTACCTTTAAATATCCCTGCTTAGCCAATTTAAAAAATAGCTCACCATAATGCCCTTTTCTTGAACGTACAACAGGAGACAATATGGATAGAGCCTGATTCTGAAAGTCTTTTAAAAGCAAATCTAAGATCTGATTATCATTAAAACTAATCATTTTCTCATTTGTATTATATGAATACGCTACTCCAACTCTTGAGTAAAGTAAACGCAAGTAATCATATATCTCAGTGATAGTACCAACAGTCGACCTAGGATTTTTCGATGTAGTTTTTTGTTCTATAGCAACAACAGGACTTAATCCTGTTATCTTATCAACTTCTGGGCGCTCCATATTACCTATAAATTGTCGAGCATAGGCATTAAAAGTTTCTAGATACCTCCTTTGACCTTCGGCATGAATTGTGTCAAATGCTAATGATGATTTCCCACTACCACTTTTACCAGTTATAACAACAAGTTTATTTCTGGGAATCTTTAAATTTATATTCTGTAAATTATGTACACGAGCACCATAAATAGCTATAGAATCTTGCTGGCTTTCCATTATTTAACTCTTTCACTTGTATCAATATCATCAAAAACTAATAGATCAAGATTTGTAGGAATATCAATATAATAAATTCTTCTTGATTTATCTGGAAGAGATGATGTCCTTAACCAAGGATTATATTTCTTTAAAGTTTTATAATTAATCTTATTATTCTTTGCAAAGAAATACAAATCATTAATTGTAGAATCTACTCTAACTTGATTTACTTGTGGAGATTTATATAAGTCATTATTTCTAAAAACAAAACCATATTTCTTAGGATTTTCCATAATCTCTTTAATAACAATAATTCTAAATACATATCTTGAAGTTTCATCATTTAAATGCAGATTAAAATAATTATTTGTTTCCTGTTTAAGCATTTTTCTCCTAGCACCATTTATACCCATATTATAAGATGCTGCTGCCATTGTCCAGCTACCAAATTCATCATAAGCTTTTTGAAGATATTCACAGGCTACTTCAGTAGATTTGACAAGATGGTACCTTTCATCAATTGCATAGTTAACCTCTAAACCATACTCTTTTGCTGTTCCTTTCATAATTTGCCAGAAGCCCGCTGCACCTGAAGGAGACACTTGATTTTCAAATCCGCTCTCAATTAATGCTAAATATTTAAAATCATTAGGAATATTATTCTTAGCTAGAATTTCCTCAATAATAGGAAAATATTTATTTGCTCTTTTAAAATAGAGCATAGTGTTAGATTGCCAATAAATATTTTTCAACAACTCTTTATCAAGCCTTTCCCATATATCTAATGAGCTTTCAGGCACATCTTCATTTGCAAACTTTAAATTATTAGGCTTTACAATTGAATAAACATTATATTTATTATTAAATCCTTGTTGATGAACATTATCAGATGTGTTGAGATATGAAGAGAAAATAAAAAATTGAGATAAAAATATTACTGAAATAACTACTATTAAAACTACTGCTTTTCTAATCATTAAATTTAGTTTTAAAATCTTTAAAATATTGTGAATTACTATCCTTAATTGAAATAATTGGATTCTTTATTTTCCAATCAATCGATAAATCTTCATCATTCCAAGCAATACTTCCTTCTGATTCTTTATTATAAAATTCAGAACATTTATATGAAAATATTGTATTATCTTCTAAGGCAATAAAACCATGTGCAAAACCTTTAGGGATAAAAAAGGATTTAAAGTTCTTTTCACTTAAAATTACAGAATAATGCGAACCATATGTAGGAGAATTTGAGCGAATATCAACTGCAACATCCAAAACAGATCCTTTAATTACTCGAACTAATTTACTTTGGGCATATGGTGGGTTTTGAAAATGTAAGCCTCGCAAAACTCCTTCAGAAGATAAAGATTGGTTATCTTGAACAAAATTTTCTTCTATACCTATCTTTTTAAAACTATTTAAATTCCAACTTTCAAAAAAAAAGCCTCTATCATCTAAAAAAATTTCTGGCTCAATAACTATCAAGCCATCTATATTTGTTTTAGTAATTTTCATAAAAAAATTTAATTCCCAAATATAAAAAAATGAATATTGCTAATAACAAGAAATTTAAACAATAAATGTATTTTTGTAAACAAAATATATAATCATGAAAACACCTCAAATAATAGTAATTTGTTTGGTTATCTTAAGCTCTTCATGTACAGAAGAACCAAAATATAAAACTCCAAAAACAGATATAGAAAGATTTTCCTATTCTATTGGGGTAAATGTAGCTACATCTATGAAAGACAAACATGATTTAAAAGAAATTGACGCCCTATCTATTGCTAAAGGTTTCGATGATGTTATTTATGACAAAAAACTTGATATTGAGCTTCTTGGAACTGATTCTATTTTAAATGAATATTTCGATAAATTATCTCAAGCAATTAAATTTGAACAAGCAGCTCAAGCGCTTAAAGAAGGAGAAGAATATATGATAGAAAATGCAAAAAAAGAAGGTGTTTTAACAACAAATTCAGGATTGCAATATGAAGTATTAAAATCAGGTATTAAAGGTACAAAAATCCAAGAAAACAATGTAGTTACATTTCACTATCAGGCTTCTTTAATTAATGGTGAAGTTTTTGCTAATTCAATTGGGAAAGAACCTTCCCAAATGCCAACAGTAATCTCACAATCTACAATAACTGGATTGTATGAAGCCTTACTATTAATGAGTGTTGGAGATCAATATGAATTTACCATTCCTGCAAAACTAGCATATAGAAATGAAAGTCCTAAAGGTTCTCCTATCCCACATGGATCAACATTAATTTTTGTTATTGAAGTAATAAGCCTTACTACTATAGAAGGAACACAACTTTAATTACTAAAGATATTAATAAAAAATTATTTTTCTATTTACAAACTTAGAATCAACCTCGATTTCTAAGAAGTAAGTCCCTTTTGAATAACCTTCTAAGTTAATTTGTTTTATATATTCTCCAATAAACTTCTCTTTTATTTCAGAATATATAGGAATTCCTAGTACATTAAGTACTCTAATATTAAGATCGGTTATTTCACTAACACTAAATGTTATATTAAATATATTATTAGATGGATTAGGAAATATATCTAAATTAGAAATAGTCTTACCTCCATTTATTCTGATTGATCCTGGCTGAATCCAAAAAACTGGTGCTGTCCATATTGGAGATCTATATGCGGTAATATTAGAATCACAGAAAGTTCTTCCTTGTGCTCTATAAGATTCTCCAGATTGAAGACCAAACTTATTTACAAAGAAAGTTGGATAATAAATTCCAAATCCTCCTGCTGTCTGCCAGTTAGAGCCTAATGTATCTACTCTTAATATGATTCGAGCAAATACGTAAGTACCTGTCGTATCCCATGTAAACTTAGCCTTAGAAGTATTATTTATAAATGTCTGAACAGAAAGATTATTCATATCCGGACATACATCAGCTGTAGTAAACTGAACTGGAAATGAGTAATTAGAAGATATTCCGCCGCAGTAGAAAGCCTTCATCTTAAATTCATAAATTGTAGAAGGATTTAAATTAAGAAGCTGCTTGTTAACTGTATTTAAACCGAAGTTACAGAGTCCATTCCCTACTCCTGCTGATTTTGTTATCCACCCTCCTGTTCCTACTTCTCTGTATCTAACAAAATACTTCCAAACCATACAAGCACTATCATTCATATTATTCCAACCAATTTTTGCTCTAGTATCTATAATATCATAAGCATACAAACCATTTGGTTTTGGTGAGGTACAGTTTAATTGATATTGACAAGATCCATCATCAATTGTAGCGGTAGAATCATAATTTAAAGCAGTGGAATCTGTACACCCATATGAACTTGAGTTATACCCAACATTAATTACTGAGAAGTTAAAACATCCATTACTGTCTAATATATATGATGTATAATTTCCTGGTGGAATATTTAACAAATGTTGAGTTGTATCACTTATAAAACTGGACAGCCAATAGTAGTTATATGGTAATGTTCCTCCATAAGTGAATGAGTAAATTGACCCATCATTATTACTTGAATCAGAGGCATCAATAACAGTATAATTTGAATATAATGAGTCTGGTTCTGAAATAAAAAATGAAGCTGTCGCTACATTATTTAATGAATCAATAACAATCACATTAAATGTATCACTAGTAAGTGAAAAAATATCTTCAGTTGTTGAACCATTATTCCATATATAAATAAAAGGCGCTAAACCTCCAGTTACAATTAAATCAACAGAACCATCAATTTGACCATAACAACTAATATTAGAAATTTGTCCAGT
>TARA_B110000881_G_scaffold31268_1_pt1 | contig 14020 bp, 18 predicted proteins | sample TARA_B110000881 | Tara Oceans TARA_B110000881 (sample SAMEA4398150) | marine metagenome | biome: Polar Biome; feature: [MES] marine water layer (ENVO:01000295) within the mesopelagic zone...; material: water (ENVO:00002006), including particulate matter (ENVO:01000060) such as......
ATTGTAGAAAAATCAAATAGAGTTGGTGGTCGGGTTGGTTCAGTTTATGAAAATAATCACATATTTGATGTTGGTTTTCAGGTATATAATACTGCATACACTGAGACTAACCGTCTTTTAGATTTAAAAAGTATCGATCTGCAATTATTTAAGCCAGGATCCGTCATACATGACGGGTCAAAGTTCCATATGATTTCAGATCCAATTAGAGATCCTAAAAATTTATTTAGTAGCCTTTTATCCTCTTTATCAACTTTTTCAGATAAATTTAAAGTTTTGTTACTGATATATGAATTATCAAACTATCGAATTGAGAATGATTCTTCTTTGGATGTGACGACGCTAGAATATCTAAGACAGCGAAAATTTTCAGATAGATTTATTGACCTCTTTTTTAGTCCCTTTTTCTCTGGCATATTTTTAGAAAAAGACTTGATAACTTCTTCAAAATTTTTCAAATATGTTTTCTCAAACTTTAGTAATGGGATGGCTTGTATACCGAAAAATGGAATGCAGACAATACCCGACTCGATGACTGAAAAAATAAATACAGAAAATATTTTATTAAATCATTCACTAATGAAAGTAACTGATAAAAAAATATTGTCTTTCAGTAATCATATAGATATAAAAGCTGATAATATTGTTTTCACAGGAGATAGTGAACAAATAATTGGAAAAAAATCTGCAGAATACAATTCTGTCAGTAATTTATATTTTGTAACCGATATTGATATTGTGAATGGAAAGTACATACACTTATTTCCAAAAGATGACTTGATAAATAATATTGCAATTTTAAATAAAATTAGCCCTTCTTATTGTGGATCAAATAATCTTCTTTCTATATCTATTTTAGGCGATTATAAACGATTAGATTTACCAATTAATACAATTAAAAAGAGATTGTCTAACTATTTTGGTGGCTTGGAATCGAATTATGATCTTGTAAAACGCTTCGACCTAAAGAAAGCTACAATTATTCAGAAAAAAGATTTTTTTAAGCAACGCAATACCTTTTTAGATGCAGGTATTATTCTTGCCGGAGAGAGGGTTGTTAATGGTAGTATTGAAGGTGCAGTATGTTCTGGTTTGAACGCGTCTAATTATATAATTGAAAAGTAAATATGAATTCAAATTCTGATTTCAGTCTGTCTTTTGAACCTTTATTTTTTCAAAACACAGAAGTTTTAATTTTGGGCTCCTTACCTGGAAAGAAGTCTATAGAATTAAATCAATACTACGGTCATTCAAGAAACAGAATATGGAGTATTCTTGCTTATCTAAATGAAAAAGAATTGCCAATTAATTATGATGATAAAAAGTCTTTTTTAAATACAATGAAAATAGGCCTCTGGGATGTCGCATATAGCGCGATTCGCAAAGGCAGCCTTGATAGTAATATTAGACAAGAGAGGCCAAATGATATTAACTTTTTAATAAAAACGAATCCTTCAATCAAAGTAATAGGTTTTAATGGTAAAAAATCTGAACAGATGTTTTATAAGTTTTTTAAAATAAACCCTATTATTAAATATGTCCCATTACCAAGCTCTAGTCCAGCAAATATGGCCATAAGCTTTGAAAATATTTGTGAAAAATGGTCTCAACTTTTTTTGCAAAAATAATGCGATTTGATATTTAATGATTTGATAAATAACATGATTTTAGTTATTTTAATCTGTCTACAACAATTTTGTTGCCAGCCAAATAATTTTGCTAATTCCATTATGACTCATAACTGCGAAGGGCTAAAGGAACCTCCTTTTCAGGGTACTATTTTCATCAATAGCGATATTGTAACCCCAGAAGATTTTTCTACTTTTGTTGGTTTAACATATAATGGAAGAGAAGAAAGAGTAATGTTTGATAGAAGAGTAGATAATTGGATTACTATCTGGCCCTATTTGTTTCCAGCTCTTTTTGATGACAGTCTCCAAATTGAAATTCAAGTAAATCCTGAATTTGGCAATTACCAAAAGGCAATGATTCAGGCTGAAAAATTTGCTCCTATAATAGGGCAGTTGCCAACTGAGCTTAGAAAAGATGTCAAAACAGTCTGGATTCATCGAGGAAATTTTCCTTTTGGTGGTGGTAATAATAATCTACTTATTCATACAGATTATTCATCTCTAAATTATGAAAAACAGGGTATTTTAGAAGAAACCCTGATCCATGAAGCGGCTCATACCTCGCTAGACGAATACCACTCAAATGATAGTTTATGGTTCATTGCTCAAGAAAAAGATTGCGGATTTATTTCTTCTTACGCCCAAGAGCATCCTGATCGTGAAGATATTGCTGAAAGCTATTTACTTTATTTTGCAGTGAAATTTAGATCAGGCAGAATATCCTCCGATTTGAAAAAAAAAATTCAGCTATCTATGCCAAACAGGATAAAATATTTTGATGATCAAAATTATAATATGTATCCTGTTTTAAAATAAATTATATATCAAACAGAAAAATATATTTCCTGACTCTTTTAATTTTGGCTAAACGTATATGATACGTATGTTTTGATTCGGTTTTAATAAAAAATAATTACAAAAGAGGTGAAAATGTCTCAAGATAGAGTTTATATAAATCAATGTTCCCTTAGAGAAAAGACTTTCGATAATGGCGGTAGTTTAATCAATGCTGCTTTTAAAGTTAGTGAGCTGCAAGAGCACGTAGATGAAAATGGATGGGTCAATTTAGTTATAGCAAAAAGAAGAGAGGTCTCTGAAAAAGGTGCTACTCACTATGCTTATAAGAGTGAATATCAAAGACAAAATTCTCCGCAGGCCCAACAAACTGAACAAATGAGCCCTGCGCCTTCTCAGCAAGAGCCCACTCCAAACCCAATAGAGGATGATGACCTTCCGTTCTAATTCGAATTAAGATGATTCCAAACTAGTCGTCTTTTGTTTTGTTGTGTTTACTTTTTACATCAAAATTCAAATTTTTGTAAAAAGTAAACATGCATAGTTACTTTTTTTAATTAAATATATTTACCTAATGTATTTTAGTATTATATTTTTTGTCCACCTGCCTTAGTAATTCAAACCAATTCTTATATTATTGACGTTTATGAATCATTATATAATCATATCATGTTTGTTTATCTGTAGCTGTGTTTCTACAATACCTGAGAAATATGAGTTGAGATTAGAGAGGATATCCAAGGAGTTGAATAGAACGCGGCTAATTGCAAGAAGAGCAGTTGGGCGAATAAGTAAATTAGAACACAAGCTATCAGAAAGTATAATCGAGAGAGACAGCTTATTAATTGAGCATAAAAAAGAAACCTCGTTATTGAGGGCTTCTGATGCATTTCATAAAGGCAATAATGCTTTATTAACAAAAAATTATAATAAAGCGATTTTATATTATCAGAAAACAATTGTACTGAGGCCAACCGATGCACACGCTTTAAATAACCTAGGAAATGCTTACAAAGAAATTAAAAATTATCCCTTGGCGATAAATGCTTATCGTAACGCTATATTGCTTAAGCCCGATTATGCTAGCGCACATTATAACCTTGGAATTGTGTACCAAAAAAGTAATAATCTTGATGTGGCTTTAGATTCCTACAGGAAGGCTGCTCGATTAGCTCATTCAGGAGGACAGAAGTGGCTTAAGGAAAGCGGTTATTATTGGTAGTCTTTTAAATATGTCGGATATAGATCAAAAAATCCGACCTCTGGTAAAATTTATTAATAATCTTGATGGAGTAACAACATATGGTTCTTGTCAAGGGCATGATGATGGCGGAAAAAGTGGGGAATGGTTTTACCCATATATAAAATTTAAATGCACAAACAATAGATCGCTTGGGTTGATTGCTGGTATCGAAAACGCATATGCTAACCTTGATCGCCTCCAAAAACTAAATGATTTTGATCCTAGTCAGCTGTATCAACCAGAGTTACAAGCAATGTGGACTACAGAAGTAGTATCAAATATTGATTATAATAGTGCTGATAACGTTGCAGATGATGAGTACGCATTGTTTGTCTTGAAGGCAGACTCAAATAGTTATAACAACCCTTCAGACGTATATAAAGATTTTACCACAATCACAAAATGGTATAAAATGCAGATGGTTTCAAAATGAGATTTATATCTTAATTATGTGGACAGTAATTTGGAAAAATAATTTTAAAGTACTTATATTTGTATTATTCATAACTACTATATTCATTGTGCCAATGAAAGCAGAGCAAAAAAACCAACCTGAGAACTATAATCAGCTTGTAGATTTATTTAACAAGTGGAGAAACTTTGAAAGGCCGCCATTAACCAGCGGTGCGCCAGATTATACTTCGAAAATGTTTAATCATCGTGATGATGAGTTCATAATACTTCGTAAGAAGCTTGAAAGCATTGATACAATAAGCTGGTCGATTCATCATAAAGTCGATTGGAGCGTGGTTAATGCGGAATTGAATGGTTATGATTTTAATAAGAGAATTTTGAAGCCTTGGGTTAGAGACCCTGCTTTTTATCAAACTATTTGGATGTATGAAAGTGATGTGCCTGCTCATGAAGGTCCTGTAAATCATGCCCTCTTAGAATTCTGGCAATATGAATTCCCACTTAGCAAAGACAGAGCTAAGGATATGGCTTCAGAATTGGAAGTCATTCCAAACCTTTTATTTCAAGCAAGAGGTAACCTTACTGGAAATGCTAGAGATTTGTGGGTTGCAGCAATAGAGAATTTCAAAGAGCAGCAAAATAACATACTTGAAATAAAAACGAAGATTGAAAAAGAGCATGGGAAACAGTTTGATAGAATATTAAAAAAACCAATTAACAGAGCATTAAAAGCAAATAATGATTTTATTGATTGGCTAATATCAAAGAAGTCCATTAAAACTGGCCCCTCTGGAATCGGCAAAGAAAATTATACCTGGTACCAGAAAAATGTTCACCTAGTACCTTTCAGCTGGGATGAAGAGGTCTCAATATTAAAACGAGAGCTTGATCGAGCATGGAGCTCTTTAAAAATGCAAGAGCATTTAAATCGAAATTTGCCACAGATGAAATCAGCTAAAACAATAGATGAATTTGATAAAATGAAAGAAGATGGAGTGCAACGACTCATGAGCTTTTTATCGAATCATGATATTATGGAAATGAAAGATAATATGGAACCGGCCTTAAGAGCGCATATGGGTGAATTTGTTCCAGAAGATGAGAGGAATTTCTTTTACATTGGCATGCATTATGATCCTGTTCCTTTATATACTCATTTTTATCATTGGTTCGACCTCGCTGAGGTAAGGGATAATGCTCATAAAAGCCCAATTAGAAGAGGTCCGTTACTGTACAATATTTTTGATTCTAAAAGCGAAGGCATTGCTACTGGAGTTGAGGAAATGTTTATGCAACTAGGCCTATATGAAGATAGTCCTAGATCAAAAGAAATTGTTTGGATTATGTTAGCTCAGAGAGCAGCGAGGGGCTTAGGTTCGCTCTATGCTCATGCAAATATGATGACGATGGAAGAAGCTGGTCATGTCCATGTTGAATGGACGCCTAGAAAATGGATGGAGCGTGAGCCGCATCTTTTACAATTTGAGCAACATCTATATTTGAGACAGCCTGGTTATGGAACGTGTTATATTACAGGTAAATACCTTGTAGAGCGTTTGGTGAAATCATGGTCAAAAAAAATAGAAGATGAGGGTAAAACGTTTAACATAAAATCATTTTTAAAGTTTTATAACGATGCTGGAAATATACCTGTTGACCTCATAAAATGGGAATTGACTGGCAAAAAAAAATAATAAAATTTTTATTACATTAGTGTAAAAAAAGAAATACATTACATTAATTAACTAAAGAGGAAAAAAATGGAAACAGGTAAAGTAAAATTCTATAATAGAGAAAAAAGATACGGTTTTGTTACCGGTGATAACGGTACAGACTACTTTTTTCATGAATCAATGCTCGTTGATGGTCAGCAAGTACGTGATGAAGACAGAGTAGAATTCAATGCAACTGATGGAGATAGAGGCAAACAAGCAGCTGATATATCCCTCATAGATTAATTGTATGGAAGGTCCATTCATTTCGGACTTCTTCCACATTTTAGGCTATTCAGCCTAAAAAAAATCCACCAAAATTATTTTATGTATTTTTAGTGAATTAACCTATGTGTAGGGCTATTTTTCTCATTATCTATTTTAGTATAATTTAATTGTATTAAAATAATGAGCAGAGTAGCCCTTTTTTTTATACTTACATCTTATAGTTATCTAATTGCCCAATTAGATCCAAACCCTGAAAGGTTTTATCCTTCAAAAATCGGAAGAGAACTTTCTATAGAGCAATTCATTGAATGGGATAAAAAAAATTCTTTCTCTATAAATAGCGTTTTATTTGTTGGTAGTTCCAGCGTCAGGCTTTGGCCTACAAATCAATATTTTAATTATAATATTATTAATCGTGGATTTGGTGGGGCTCATTTATCTGATATAATTCATTATTTTGATTTAATTGTATCTAAATACAAACCGAAAGTTATTCTGCTCTATGCTGGAGATAATGATATTGCGGCTAAAAAAACACCAAAACGGTTTTTAGTTGATTATCAAAAATTTGTAAAACTTGTTAATGATAATATTCCTGGCTGTTCTATTATCTTCATTCCTATAAAGCCTAGTCCAGCTAGGTGGAAGTATTGGAATAATATGAGGGAAGCTAATAGTCTAGTGAATCAATATATTAAAAAGTTTTCCAATCAATATTATGTTGATATAGTTGGTCCAATGCTTAATGATAGGGGCCGGCCTATATCAGAATTTTTTATCAGTGACAGCCTTCATCTAAGTTTTGAAGGTTATAATCTTTGGAGCGAAATCGTTCATCCGTTATTAGATGAGGTTATCGATGAATCGATAAAAAGATAGCTTCTTATCTAGCACACTTTATACTTTATTGATGCATGTTAAAGTCAATTATACTAATCATATTAAAACTTTCACCATCATCTAAAAAATGGTTTTGGGAAAAGTGGTATAATATTTTTGCAAGTAAGGCTAGAAATAACAAGCTTAAATTAATGAATTATGGTTATCATTCTTCAAGTCTCAAACTAAAGTTGCTTGACGAAGATAAAATCGAGCGTTATCCAATTCAGCTGTACTCTTTCGTCGCAAATCAGGCTGATATAAAAGATAAAAATATTTTAGAGGTTGGTTCTGGAAGAGGAGGCGGAGCATCTTTTATTGCTAGGTACCTAAATCCTTTATCTATTACCGGAATTGATATTTCTAAGAATGCGATTGATTTATGCTCAAAAATTTATAGTATCCCGAATCTTAACTTTGTCGTTGGCGATTCAGAGAACATACCTTTCTTCGATAATTTATATGATATTTTAATTAATGTAGAATCGTCTCACTGTTATGGTGATATGGCCAAATTTCTTGATGAGTCATATAGAGTATTAAAGCCTGGTGGCCTTTTTCTTTTTTGCGATTTTCGAACGAAAGGTAGCATTCAAGAACTTTATGATCAATTCAGTAGCTCAGATTTGAAACTTATTAATAAAATTGATATTACTGATAATATTATTAATGGTCTGGATAATCTTTCTAGTTATCGTGAAAAGCATATCGATGATAGTGTACCATTGTTCTTTAGAAAAATATTTAAAACATATGCAGGTATCAAAGGAACCGAAATATATAATGCATTTTCAAACGGCTCTATGACATATATTTGTGCTATTTTAAAAAAATAGAGAACCTATCTATTAGAAAAAATCAAAATTTAAGATTATTTTCAACATTCAAATTTTGTTGAATTATTTAAATATAGGTGTAAAAAATGAAATGGTACATAGAAGTAGTATTAAATAATTATATCAATTTCCAAGGAAGAGCGAGGAGGAAAGAGTTTTGGATGTTCATGCTCATCCATGTGCTGATTTCAGTTGTTTTGTATTTTATAGCTAAAATTATTTTAGTAGTTTATTTGGCGTTGACAATATGTCCAATGGTCGGTGTCGGAATCCGTCGTTTGCATGATAGCGGAAAAAACGGGATGTGGATTCTTGCCGCAAACGTGCCATTTCTGGGCTTTATTTACTACTACTTTATGTTTTTGGACAGCGAAACTGGTGTAAATATCTACGGTGAGTGCCCTAAAGAATCATATATGGATAAAATATTAAAAGATGAGGTAAAATCGCCGACATATAACAAACCAGCTTCTTTCTCTTTAGATAATTTGGAATTTGATTTGTCAATGCTAAATCCAGATAAGTTATTTGGAAATGAGACTGCGGTACAAGTTTTACTTGTTGTCTTAGGCCTGCTATCAATATTTGTATTTTCGCAATAACAAGTAAGAGGTATTTATAATGAAGTTGTTTTTGGTCCATGCTGGTTTTTATGATGATAATGTTTCTGGAGGATTCTACGAGTCGCATACGAATTATTTTGTAGTGGCAAAGGATGTTAAAGAAGCAAAATCAAGAGCAAAAAAAATTGAAGAGTATAAAATAAAAAAAATGCATATTGATGGTATAAGAGAAGTTGATGTTGTTGATGGTTACAAAATAGGACTTGAAAAATATGATAATCATCAGAAGAGAAGTTCAAGTGATTATTCATATGATGAAGTAAAAAATATATAATAATATTTAATGAAACTTTTAAAAAATAAAAATTATGAGGAAATGTATGTCAAATTATTTTAAAGGCTTTGTAACCTCTGGTCTGCTTTTTTGTTCTGCTTCAATTTTTATGGCTTCACAATATGGTGGCTCTCAGCATTTTGGGGATATTATTGCAAATTCTGTTACTGTGACTGACAAAAATGGATTTGGTGGCGTTATTAAAGTCTTAGATAAAAATGGGAATAAGCTTTTATCCATTAAAGATGGCGCTATTAAAATCTTCAATGAAGAAAATTCAGAAGTAGTAAGCATTAGCGCAGATAAGAAAGGCCAAGGCAATATCCAGCTTCAGAACGGTGGGTATCTAAATACTTTTAATGATATCGGTAAAAAGACGACTGCCATAGGCGAAAATAGATCTGGTGAAGGTATACTTTCTACTTTTAATAATGATGCCAAATTGACTTCATTGCTTGGCGGTGTTGATGGCGGTTTTGGTAAGCTCAGCATTTTCGATAGTCGAGGTAAAGAGAGTCTTCATTTAATTGAATCTTTAACTACGTTTAATAGTGATGGAAAATTAACAGGGAAGTATGGAACGAATACTAATGGTGATGGTTCTGTTGTGCTTTATGATAAATTTGGTAATAGAGGTTGGTACAAAACAGGTAAAAGTTCGTAAAAAATGAATAAAATCAATAATAATGATATTCGTTTAGAAGTTGAAAAACATGAGTACAAGCTTTCAAAGCAGCCAGAATTTATTTTTACTAGTGTAACGACGATTATAAATAGCTTTTTTGAGCCTTTTGATGAGGTTAAAATTTCTACCCATCTTGCTAATAATGTTCCTAAATATTTTGGAGAAACACCAGAATCAATTATGCAGCAATGGCAGGTGGCTCGAGAGCATGGAACCGAGGTTCATCTTGAGATTGAAAATTGGATAAAAGAGGGTACTGAGCCAAAAGACCTTAAGTCGATTGCCGCAAAAAAATGGATTGAAGCTTACATTTTAAAGCCAAATATTGAAACGTTCTCTGAAGTTATTGTTTACACTAAAGAATTAGCAATAGCAGGTACAATTGATGTCTTGATGAAGAATAAAAACTCGGGAGAATACGTTTTAATTGATTGGAAAACTTCAAAAAGAATTGATAAAAAGTCATTCAATGGTAAAAAAGGAATTAGAAAAGAAAGCTCTCAGATAGAAGATAGTAAATACAACCATTACGCACTTCAATTATCATTATACAGATACATACTTGAAAAATATTATGGTATAATGATTGCTCGGCAATTAGTTGCGCAGTTAAAAGATGATAAGGTAGAAACTTTTTCTATGCCATACATGAAGAATGAAATTGTAACCATACTTAATAGTCTGAATTAATCATGTCGGGAAAAAAAGAATTTAAAAACAGATTTTCCTGGAGTTTTTCGAGAGATAATGCATTTAATACGTGCAAGCGTAAATATTACTACTCATATTATGGTAGTTGGGGAGGTTGGAACAAGGATGCGGACGAGCTAAGCAAAAAATTGTATTTACTGAACAAAATGTCATCTCTTCCAATGCTTGCTGGTACTATAGTTCATGACGAAGTTGAAAGAACTCTCAAAGCCGTACGATATGGTAGAAATGCAGATATAGTTAAGTCCAAAGAAAATGTTATTAAGGTTTTTAAACAGTCTTGGGCTCAGTCCAAGAATAAAGATTGGAAAGACAACCCGAAGTGGAAAACAAATTTATTCGAACATTTTTATGATCAAAAGCCAACTGATCAAGCTCTTTTAGACATTAGAGATCTCATGTTAAATAGTATGGATGGCTTTTTTGCTTCAGATTCTTATCGTTTTATTCAAACGATGTCTGATTCACAGTGGCTTGCCATTGAAGAACTTGACTCTTTTGAAGTCCATGGCGCGAAGCTATGGGTAAAATTAGATTTTGCCATAAGGCATGGTGAACGGGTCTATATCTACGATTGGAAGACAGGTAGGGTGGCAAAAGAAAACGAAGTTCAGCTGGCCATATATGCGCTTTATGCTCAGCAAAAATGGGATATTGACCTTAAGCTTATTCGTCTTTTTGATGTTTATTTAAACCAGCAATTACCCGTAAAAGTTAAACCCACCAATAGATTAATAGACTCTGCTAAGGTATTTATTGAAAAGAGTATTGATTCTATGAAAGAATCACTGACAGATGTTGAGAATAATAAAACAGAAATTGATCTATTTCCAATGGTTGGAGAAGATCGAGAAAGCTACCCCTGCAGCTACTGTAGCTTTCAAACAGTTTGTTTTGATTAATATAGGCTGGCGTTAGGGGAAAAATATGAATAATATTAAATATTTAATTTGGCTTTTAGGTGTAGTTATATGGAATTATAGCGTGCCAGGAGCTAAGCCAATCTATGATATTGGTGTGGCTATATTTTTAAAGCATATGTTTGAAATTAATAGGTTGATTCCTTTAAAGTATTAGTGTCATGTCTGATAAAACAATGATTTAGATTTAGATGTGTTTATTAAGCATTATATTAATTATAGAGTCTAGTTCATGAATAATAGAACAGCAGTATTATTTCTAATACTCTGCGTTGCTGCTTTAATCGGGCTTGTAGAGTTAGAGAAAATATTTGAACAAGAAAAAAAGTCCAAAAAAGTCCAAAAAATTGCTGATATAAAAAAGAAAAAAGAAGCTCAAAAAAAATCTTCAGAACTAGAAAGTAAAATATTTAAAGTAAGAATTAAACACGATGGCAGACCTGAAACAAACACTGCTACTGTTATACTAGATGCTGGCGATTCATATGATCCAAATAAAGTTGATAAACTAATATTCGAATGGAAGCAGATAGGCGGTAAGACTGTTTATTTGGAACCGAACCCTAGCTCGCCTCGAGTTGCTTTTAATGCTGGTCCAGGTAAATATGAATTTGAAATAACACTTACGGACGGGTATGGTACAATCTTGAAGGATACTAAAAGTGTACATGTTTTAAAAGAGTCAAATGAATTACCTGTTTTAGAAACAAGAGTTCTGGCAAAATAGTTAAAGTAGTTATTTAAATGAATATAGTAAAAACAAATAATACAAAGCTTATTCAGTTAAAAAAAGATAATGTATTTTTGAATCTCAATGAGCTGAGTAAGCAAGATATTGTTGAAATAAGTAATAAATATCCTTTCTCATTTCAAGACTTAAGGCAGCTATCAATTATTGCTACAGATTTATATATGTGGAATGAGAGCGGTGTAAGAACCTGCATAGAAGAATTTGAGAGTCTTCAAAAAAAGGGTTTATCAAAAAAAGAAGTTATCTCACATGTGAAAAATCATTGGGAGGCTCTGCGCAGTGCTAAAATTAAATATGAACCAGTAGATAAAAATGAAGTTGAAAGACCAAAACCAAGGAAGGTAGAATTAAGTGAGCAGGAAAATGAAGTGTTCGGTATGTGCCCTGTTGCTTCGGAAAAAACAGTCTGCTGCAATTTAATGACAATTGATGCTGTTCAAGGGTGTAGCTTGGGATGTAGCTATTGTAGTATCCAGACATTTTATTCAGATGGGAAAGTTTCGGTTGATAAAAACTTGGCCGAAAAGCTTGCTAATATTCCGCTCGATCCAAGTAAGAATTACCATATTGGTTCTGGTCAGTCTTCTGATTCTTTAGTTATTGGGAACAGGGAGGGTGTTTTGGATGCTCAATTAAAATTTGCAAGGGCAAATCCAAATATTATTTTAGAATTCAAAACGAAATCAAATAATATATCTCATCTTTTAAAAACAGATCTTCCTAACAATGTATTTGTCTGTTGGTCTTTAAATCCTCAATTGTTTATTGATCATGAAGAGCATGGAACAGCAAGCCTTAATCAAAGACTTCAAGCAGCAAAAGATTTATCAAATAAAGGTGTTTTAGTTGGTTTTCATTTTCATCCAATTGTTTACTACGAAGGTTATGAAGATGATTATAAAAATATCGTTAATAAAGTGATGACAATGTTTGAGCCTTCTGAAATTGCCATGATTTCTATGGGCACTCTTACTTTTATTAAGCCTGCAATAAATAAATTAAGGTCAACCGGATTAAAAAGTAAAGTACTTCAAATTCCAATGGCTGATGCAGTAGGTAAGTCTTCCTATACAAAAGAGATTAAGAAAGAAATATTTTCGACAGTTTACGATGAATTTCAACCTTGGCATAAAGATGTATTTCTTTATCTATGTATGGAAGAAAGTTCAATTTGGGAGTCGGTTTTCGGAAGTTACTATAAACAAAATATAGACTTTGAAACGGCTCTGTTCGATAGTGTTTCTTCAAAGATGAATAAACTAGAAATCGTATAATTTCGAAAAAGAGTATAATCTATTCATCCGCAATTTTTAATTTTTCCAATTAGGAGTTTATATGAATCAGTATTTGGTAGGTTTTATTTCTGCGATAGTTTTGACCACTAGTTTCTTCCTTTTTATCGGTGCAAAAAAGCGCTCAATTGATAATCTCACGGTACAAAACATTACTATTGTAGATGCAAATGGAAAAATTGTCGGTAAAATTGGTAATGATAAATTTAATTCATACCTATGGCTAAAATCCTCAAAAAGCAAAAATGCTGACATTGAACTTTCATCAAAAACAAATGGTGGTATTTTAAAACTTCGAAATTCTTCTGGTGAGGAAGTTGTAAATATAGGCGTTAATAAAAAAAGTGGTGGTAATATGAGCTTAGGTGATCGCAACGGTATTAAGACCATGAAACTTGAGTCAGGTAACAGAGCAGGTGGTCATATGGCGTGTTATAATCTTCGCGGAAGTGAAACGGTATATATAGGTACAAATGAAATTAATGGTGGCCAGATTAAAACGTATAATGGCCTAGGTTTAGAAACTGTTTTCCTTGGAACAGATCAAAATGACGCTGGCCTTTTGAGCGTGAATAATAATGCTGGTATTTATAGAGCCATGGTTGGTGTGGGTAAGGGTGATAAAGGTTTACTTGATGTTGCTAATAAATAACATTTTAATTATTTTTTAAAAATTTAATAATTGGAGATAAAAATGAATCAATATCTAAATGGTTTTATTACGGCAATCTGTCTTTCCGCAAGCTTTGTAATGTTTACGGCTTCGAAAAGCAACAATCTGGGTGACATTACTGTTAATTCGATTAAAGTAGTCGATAATCAAAATGGTGGTTTTATTTCTACCTATAATAAATTGGGTGAAATCACAGCTTTCATTGGCGGTGTTGAGGACGGCAGCGGGAAGGTCGCTTCTTATGATAAAAATAAAGTGCAATACTCAATTAAGAAAGTTGCGGATAAGCAGCGTAAACAGAATGAGGAGCTGCTAAACAGGTTGAGAGAAAATGAGATAAGGACAATAAGCAG
>TARA_B110000881_G_scaffold219586_1_pt1 | contig 13891 bp, 13 predicted proteins | sample TARA_B110000881 | Tara Oceans TARA_B110000881 (sample SAMEA4398150) | marine metagenome | biome: Polar Biome; feature: [MES] marine water layer (ENVO:01000295) within the mesopelagic zone...; material: water (ENVO:00002006), including particulate matter (ENVO:01000060) such...
GGTAAATTAAAAGCTTTAAGGTTCAATTTTAAATTTTTAAAGCTATGGACAGGTTTAAAGCTTCCAGAGTAATACCAATAAAAGTTATTTTTATTATCAGCAAAGTTTTTTTTAGTTGCGTAATTAAATCTAAATGATTGTTTTTCCCAATTCCCATAAGACCGTTGAAAATGTAATCCAGGGCTGTAGCTATCTGGTTCGTTGTAGAATAGGGAAGGTAGCCATCTGTAAAGTATTTTGTCTCTGGGCTCATAGTTCATGCCCGGCCAATCAAATACGATTTTATAGTCTAAATTCGTAGAATTATTTCTGTAATCAACATCTAGTGTCTGAACATCTGGGTCTAAGGTTACTCTCTTTGGTTTCGAAGGAACTGAGTACAAAAAAGTGTCTTTGATATTCCAGTCATAATTATTCCACCAACGTCTATCAGAAGTCCCATCATAAAATTCTGTTTCAACTAGTAGAGGCATGTGCCTATTGCCTAAATTTTTTATATCAACACTAATATCATAAGACCCACCTTCATTTTTTTTATTTTTCCAACTACTGATTTCGTAGTCTAGAACTCTCGTGTCATGTAACCAGGGGTCAAAGAACCAAGCTAAATCTCTTTTGGTAATTTTCTCAACAGACTCGACAAACTTCTCTTCGTTAACATGCTTTTGCTTCCATGTATCGTAAAAATATTGAATTGATTTATAATAAAGTGAATCACCTAAAATGTATTTAAGCTCATTTAGCATTAATGAAGGTTTGGTATAGGCATTTTGCCTGTAAGAGGAACTGTTTTTAAATAAATAACTTTTGCGACTAATTGGCTCATCATATCCGCTCACGATATATTTGATAGCACGCCATTGGTCTTTGTGCAATTTATTATTAAATGTCCAAAATTTTCTTTGATAGCTATCACTCCAATCATCCGACTGCCAATCAAATCCAATTGGCCCATAGCGATCCATCATATAATCTCTAGTTTGAGCGGTGGTGAAACCTTCATCAATCCATGCTTCATCAATCTCATTATTTCCTAAAATACCATAAAACCAGATATGACCAATTTCATGAACAATCAAACTTTCTCGATCACTACCATCCATAATGAGCATTGGATATTCCATACCGCCTGATTTAAGCCTATCTGTATTTGTAATTTGAGGATAAGTGTATTTACCAAACTTTTCATTTAACCATTTTAAGGCACGGACTGATCTCTTTCTCACAACTCGATTCCAATCATTGGCATTTATTCTATTATAAAGCACATGAACATCGATTCCATCATAGATATCATGCTCATAAAGAAAATTTGGTGAGGCGACCCAAGCAAAATCATGAACGTTTTCAGCAACAAACCTGACTTTCCTATTTTTTGTTAAATCAGGTTCTTGATAATTATCCTCAAATACCTCAAACCAATCCTCAAAATCTGCTGACGTATCAACTCGAACCAATTCCCAACCAGGATCACCGCTTTTCACTACACCAGAAGCACCCACAATAAATTTTTCAGGGACTTGAAATTCCACATCAAACCGACCAAACTCACCATAAAACTCTCCTTGTGCATGGAACGGTTCAGCATGCCAACCTTTATGATCATATGCCGCTATTTTAGGATACCATTGAGCCATATTATATTGGCCCTCATAGTAACCAGCTCTTTCAACCATGCCACCAACATGATGATTCCATTCTATATCAATACGCACTTCCTCCCCAGGTAAGAGAGGAGTCTTTAAGTACGCCCGTAGTACTGTGTCATCTATTTTGTAATCATCTAAAACAATCTCTTGATTTTTTGCAACAGTAAATTCTCTAATATGAATTTTGCTTTCGTAACCATCTAGTCCGTCACTAAAGTAAACAGCTCTTGACTCGCTACCATAACCATTTAAATAGTCTCTCGATTTTACTGAGCCAAGTTGAAAAGCATTAGGATACAAATGAAAATAAAGGTCATTTAGCTCATCTGGAGAATTATTTTTATACGTTATTATTGAACTACATGCTAATTGTCTGACACTATCAATTAACACTACACTCATTTCATAGTTAACAGATTGTTGCCAATAATAATCTTTACTAGATAAAAATGAAAAAGCGAGAAAAAATATATATACAGTTCTAATAAAAATGCGAACCATTGCTAATCAAAACTACAAATAAGGTTTAAAATCTTCAGAAAAGACATTCCCTGGTCTCGCACCTCGATAGGTTTTAACAATATAACCATCCCTATCAATCAAAAATGTTGTGGGCACAGCTCTTGTACCTACGCCAGAGACAGTTCCATAATCGCTAAATGCTTTATATGACTCATTTCCATCAATATCGGTAAGAACAGGATAATTTATGTTATAATATTCCGAAAACTTCTTAATGTTATCGACATTACCAGATTGGATAGCAATACCAATGATTTCTAATCCTTCATTATTAAACTCATCATATAATTTGATAAAATCAGGTATCTCTTGCCTACAAGGTCCGCACCAGGTACCCCAAAATGTGAGCAAAACTACTTGCCCTTCATATGCTGAAAAACTCATGGTATTCCCATCTAAATCCGCCAACAAAAAATCAGGCGCTTTCATTTTTCGATTTTCTTTATTTTTAGAAGATTCTGCGCTCTTAGTTTTAATGACTACGTTTTTATTATCAATAATTCTTGAATTATTTTGAATTTTCTCCAGAACTTTTTTTTGACTTGAAACATCTAATTTTTTATCAATTGCATTAGTTTTTCTTGATTCATTTTTATCACTACAGCCTACAAGAAAATATGTTAGAACGATAATCACAGAAAGTTTAAAGTAATTCATTTGTTAATCTATTCCTCTACTAATAAATCATAATAATTCATAAAATTATCGTCGGTTCTGAATATGATATTGTTCAATGCCTTTAGATAAAAATCGATCAAAACCATTAGGAATATACCCACCCGTATCAGCTAATGTGGACTCATTTTGAGGATCCAGAATTACATAATATGGCTGGGTAGCCGTTTTATATCTTTCAAATTGCATTTGAGCATAAATAGCGCTGAGTGAATCTTTTTTATCAACATAAAGCCTAGCTAATACCATATTGTCAAATTGGTTTTTTATTTTTTCTAATGGGAAAATACGCCTTTCCATAACTCTGCAATTTGCGCAATATATTCCAGTGAAATCAATGAATAAAGGTCTGCCTTCTTTTTTCGCCAGTTCCAAAGCGCCATCGTAATCATCAACGAACCATCCTTCTTCCATAGCAATTTCATCTTCTGTCGGAGGAGGAGGCACCATTGCTTCAATTAACTCATCAGCGAACCTTGGAAGTCCATTGTAATGAAAAGTCGGCCCAGAAAAAAGGGACAACCCGACAGGCAAAAGCACTAATGAAGTAATAATTATTCCAATATAGCTAATCTCTTTCCGGTTGTTTTGGAAACCTTTTTGAATAGAAAAAATACCAGCCAGGTAAAGAATCAATAATAAGCCAATTAAAAGAAATAAGCCCAAAACCACATTGCGAGGCAATAACCCAAGTCCCCACTCTATATCAGGAACCCATAAAAATTTTACAGCGGCTGCTAATTCTACAAAACCAAATATAACCTTGGCTTTTTCCATCCATACACCAGACCTTGGTAATTTATCTAATGATGACGGAAATAAAGATAAAATCACAAATGGGAAGGCAAAAACAACGCCATAGACCGTCATTCCTAATAAGCTAGTTAGTAAGCCAGTCGCTGTTCCACTAGCTGCAACAACAAGCAGCATTCCGACAACGGGTACCGTACAACTAAAACTTGTTATAGCAAAAGCAATACCAAGTATGAAAGCACCAAAATAAGCGTTCTTTGCTGATTGTCCAGCTTTATCTGTTTTGCTAAGTAATGCGCCAGCAACATTCACATTAACTACACCAAACATCCACAATGCAAAAAAGATAAATAGTAGACCTAAACCTAAATTAAGCCAAGCATTAGTCGCGATAAAATTGCCAATATTAGCATAGCCAGTTTGAACAGCTGCATCATTAATGCCCCAGGACAAAAAGCTTACAAGTAATCCAATAAAAACAAAAGTACCAGCAATTCCAGAACCATAGAGGGTAGCAACAGAAAATTTTCCAATATTCTTATCTTCACTTACCTTCCCGAAAAATGAAATTATGATTGGAATCATTGGATAAACGCAAGGCATTACCCAACTTAAAATTGCACCACCGATTGCTATAATAATTAGATTTAAAAATGAATTGACCTTGCTTTTTTCAACTTCATTATTCTTTGAAACAATTAAAGTGGTTTTACCCTCCCTAGGCTCTCCAGGTAAGACATTAATTAAAACCTTTTTGAGTTTTTCAGTGGGAGGATAACAAAGCCTCTCGTTACATACTTGATAGTACACTCTAACAGAAATTTCATAAACTCCAGGGACCAAGTCGTTTTTTAAAAGTATCTGAGCAGAAAATTGAGTGTCACCACTATGATAAAAAGAGGTCACATCAAATCCGGGATCGTACTTTTCGGTTGGATTAGGCTCAATTACTTTAGCGATTGAACTAATAACTTCGCCAGTGATACCAATTTCTGTCGCTAATGGCCCATCAACAATTTCATAAATTGAATAGATTTTCCATTGACTATCCATTTCAGCATTTATATTTATATTGACTACCTCACCTGCCCTTACCGAGCTATCTGCTTGCACATTGATAACAACAGGATTTACAACCTGTGAAAAACAAACACCAACAGAAAAGATGACATAACTTATTATATAATTAAACATTGTAGGTTTATATTTTACTTAAGGATGGAATATAGTTTATAGTAAATACTCTCTCTATTTGGCTCTGAATTTTTCAGTGTTTCTAAAGTCAGCATCATCGCATTTTTACCACGTTCTAACAACATATCAAAATTATTAAAATCAGACCAATGAATACCTGAGACCTCCGGCTTGACTAGAATGTCTGCTTGTCTAGCTAGTTCATTTTTTAATCTCAAGGATGTAATGATATCTGAACGTCTCATTATCTCTATCATGTTTGGTTTAGTTAATGGTTTTAGTTCGTAGTTAGTTATATCAATTGCCATTACCATTTCAGTATAGTCTTTTAATATTTTAACCGGAATCGGAGATGTAACCCCTCCGTCTACGATTAGTTTATCATTTTTATCAGTAGCTTCAAAAAATCCAGGAATGGAAGAGCTTTGAATAATAGCTTCTTTAATATTCCCGTTACTATAAACAATTTCTTGCCCATTTTGAATATCTGTAGCTATAACTTTTAATGGAATTTGAAGTTCTTCAAAATTATTACAAGGCATCATAAACTCTACTGCGTTCTCAATTATTGAACGAGGTAAAATATAAGCTTCATTTAGGCCTAGCTCGATCATATAACGCGAATCAACTTTTGTAGTAATTTCTTCAAGGTAAGTTTCTTTATTCCGCCCCGCCATTAAAGAGCCGAAACTAAAACTAGTAAATAAATCACTGCTCATAAGTTCACGAAAGCGATTTTCTATCCAAGCGGGGTCTAATGTTGCGGCATACATGGCACCGACCATTGAACCGGCACTAACGCCAGCGATCAAATCGGGTTTAATACCATTTTCATGAAGAGATTGGAGTGCACCAATGTGTGCAACCCCTCTTGAACCCCCTCCTCCTAGGGCTAACCCTAGATATAACTTTTCCATATATTATTTTTTATCTTCGAGAATAACCTTCATTTCAATTCGATCATCAGGATTATCCCGAGCATCTCTTGGAACGCTAACTATAGCATCTATAACTTCCATGCCACTAACTACTTTTCCAAAAACAGTATATTGATTATCTAAAAAGTTCGCATCTGCTACACAGATAAAAAATTGACTGCCTCCACTATCAGGACTTTGAGATCTTGCCATAGATAAAATACCTCTAGTGTGTTTGGTCGTGCTGAATTCAGCTGGCAAATTCCAAGTAGATTCGGATTCTTCACTTCCGATTCCAAAAAATTTTGCAGCATTACCACCCGTTCCATGTCTACTTTTATCTTCTGATTTTGTTAATGGATCACCACCTTGGATCATAAACCCTGGAATAACTCTGTGAAAAGTTGTTCCATCATAATAACCATTTTGGGCATGCAATTTAAAGCTCTCTACATGTTTGGGAGCGATATCATCAAAAAATTCTAATTTAATATCACCAAATCTTGTTGAAATAACTGCTATTTCTTTATCCATAACTGTATCCTTGTTTTTTTGTTTAGTTCCGCAGCCTACTATAGTCAGTACTATAGCAAGCAAAATTGTACTTTGTTTTATCATTACGTTTTTCTACTCCCTGGTTTTTGTACTGGAATTTCTTTTAAATTTTTCGGCACACTCTCTTTATCATAACTTACTGCATGCAACTCAATTATTGAATATTGATTTTTATGGATATTAATGTTACCGTTGCTTCTATCAACAAGAACACCAACTCCTGAAATTATGCCACCTAACTTGATGACCTCATTTATCACCTCTTTAACTGATCCGCCTGTTGTTATTACATCCTCAACAACTAAAATATTTTGATATTTTTCTATTTCAAAACCTCTTCGGATACACATAGCTCCATTTTTTCTCTCTGCAAATATAGTTTTAGTATTTAATAGTCGACCAACTTCAGTACCTAAAACGACACCACCGATAGCAGGTGATATAACTGCATCTATTTTAGTATTCATAAAATTTTCAGCAATCATGGATGCAAATAATGTAAGATGCTCTGGGTATTGTAATACTTTTGCACATTGAAAGTATGAAGGGCTATGCTTGCCGGAAGTAAGAACAAAATGGCCTGTCAAAAGAGCACCGGTTTTTTTAAAAACATCAATTATATCTTCTTTATCCATTTAATGCCTTATTTATTTTATCAACATAAGAAGTCGCTGATTCGCGTATTGATTTTTCCGAGCAGTCTCCTGAAAAAGAGATATCTCTTGAAACATTAATAATACCAATCCCAGTTTTATTACTTTCATAAACACAATTATTTAAATCACCGCCTTGCGTTCCTACACCCGGAATTAGAATAGGTAAATCAGGTGCAAGTTTTCGGACTTTTGATAGCTCTTGTGGAGCAGTTGCTCCAACAACTAATCCTATGTTTTCTTTAAAATTTAAACTATTTGCCCATTTCGCAACAGATTCATAAAGATATTCACCATCGATTAAATTTTGAGTTTGAAAAGTATGCGCGGAAGGATTAGAAGTTCGGCATAATATGAATACACCTTTTTCTTCAAAATCGAGGAAAGGCATGATACTATCTTCACCCATATAAGGACTAAGCGTAACAGAATCGAAACCAAAATGATTAAAAATACTTTCAGCATATTGTTTTGCAGTATTTCCAATATCGCCTCTTTTTGCATCTGCAATAATAATTGATTCATCGCCAATATAATCAACGATATCTTCTAACCACTTAAACCCTTTTGAGCCCCATCTTTCAAAAAAAGCAAAATTAGGTTTGTAGCATAATGCTAGGTCTCTAGTCGCATCAACAATTTTTTTTGAGTGTGATACCAAATCTTTAAATTCACTAGACCCAACTAGTTTGGGGTCAACATCTATGCCAACACAAAGATAAGAATTAATTTTATTCGCTCTATTTTTTATTTTCTTATTGAAAGAAATCATTGATTAAAATATACTTATATAAAGAGCTATTTTAAAAACTGAAATGTTAAGTTTTGACAATAAAACAAAATTGTGAAGGAAATTATTAAATCTGTAAACTTCATAAATGAATGAGACTAATAACCAGAATAATGCTACTTCTATTACAGATGTAATAGCCTCTAGTGGCTCATTTGATATTGAACTAATAAAAAAGCTTGGTACAGATGATTATAAATCATTAATGGACATATCAGAATCTCTTGCCGCGGCATATGGCAAAAAATATATATTAACTAAAAACACCATTAATAGATATTTCAATCGTTCCGGTTCACTCCCGATTATTGCTCGATTCCAAAATAAAATCATAGGTTATATAATAGGTATGCCTTTGGAGTTACTATCTCAAGAACCTTGGGCCAGGCTCGACAAAAACTATGGAAAGTTCAATACTTTATACACATATGCCTTCGTAATAGAAAATAATTTCAAAAAAAAAGGTTATGCAAAAATATTGAAAAAAGTATACATCAGCTGGGCCAAAAAAAAAGATGGTATTCTTTACAACACTGGGCATGTTAAATCGGGCATTTCTGAAAAGTTTAAAGGCCAAGTGAAAATTATTGAAAAAGTTAATAACTGGCAAGGAACCGGGGAGGTGTTTGAATATTATCGTAGAGATTTAGACCCTGAAAAAATCTATAGTAAAAAAATAAATTAAATGTACTTATGCATTTTTATTTCTCGCTATAACAAACTACGCTAAGCGCTTCATGCGCAAGGTTTTTTAAAGCTGCTATACTAGCTCTTTCAATAAAGTCATAATTATATGCTTCTTGACTAGCAACAATATAATCTAGGATCATTTTTCTTGTTTTAGAACCTTCAATTCTTACAATGAAAAAAACCTCCGATTTAAAAGGTTGCTTCCTATTATTTCTTCGGACATTTTCATTAGATGAAACTTCAAAAAACATTGATAAATCAGCATCGATATTGTCACTTACAAAGGTCATTCCATATTTAGATTCGAAACAAGACTTTATAGAATCATTAAATACAGATTTATCTAAATTAGAATTAAGACTTTGGATAGTTTCATGTAAAAAAACTTTTTTGCCCTCAGAAATAACAGCAATTCTAAATTCCTTTTTTTCTGTTAGAAATAAATCAAAAAATGGTGAATTTAGAATTGTTTCGTAATCGATTTTAATAATAAAGCTGTAGGGGTCCCCATCATTAGTAGAAGGGATTTTTATCTTATTTATTTCAGATGAACTATTTACCTCCCTGATTAAATCAAAAGTATCTCCGTAATCCTGTATTACATTTAAATTATCTAATTTTTCGTTACTTTTATTATCATAAATACTGACTATAATCTTTTCTCCTTCATTAGTTATTGGAAGGCTATTAATGATAGCGGGTTCAAATGAGAAAGTAATTCGATTATTGTAATCATTAAGTATTCTTCTGATTCTATTTAAAATATCTTCTCCAATATTTTTTTTATTACTATTAATTAACACATGATCAAAATGAATAACAAGATTTTCAATAATTGATGAAAGAATAGAAAAATTAGCATCTATTAAATCATCAGTTAACAGAGAAATCTGCTGTTCTATGTTATAATTATTAAAACGTTGTGCAATTTTATTATAATACTCTTTTTTACTTATGCTCAATAAAGCATATTTATTACCGTTATTTATAAAAGAGCTATCTATTTTTTTTAAAGAATTAATTATATCTAGCCTTCTATCAATGATATCTTGGGTAATCTTATCCAAATAATGCTGCTGTAATTCAAAATTTGTAATAAATATTTTTTCCAAATCTAGTCTTAGTTTTTCATTCATAAGACCTAAAGCATAATCTTCTGCACTAATTGAATCCTGTATACTAGCTTTTCCAACTTCATACCAATTTTCAAAATCAGATGGGAAACCTTTTATCCAATTTGGATTTCTTTTTTTAGGGCTCTGCCCTGTAATTAATTCTGTTTTAGGACTACAAGATTGAAAAATTAAAATAAAAAGAAGAATTTGAATAGCAACTAGAATTTGGCGCATTATTTAATGAAGTGACCTATATTAATTACTTAACCGCAAATTTTTAAGCTAACTACTTTTGCTAAATTTTTAATAGAATTAATTCCTGCTTTTTCTATCGAGTTAAAATCTGAACCACTTTCTTCAAAGATCTTCTGATTGAATAATTGTTCATTTGAGTTACTATCCATAATAGTTAAATGACCCGAGGCATGAACAAAGTTTGGATAAATTTTACTTATTTTATCGGTGTTTTCTTCTGTAGTGACATCAAGTGTTAGAGCGATGCTAGACTCTTTTCTATCGTTAATGAAACTCGCAGAATATTTTTTAGCAAAACACTTTTTGATAGCATCAACAACAGGTGAATCCTCTAATCTATTATCAACATTTTTTATACTATTTTCAAAAAATATCTGAGGTGATTTTGATATTACAGATAACTTGCACATCTTTGGCTTTATGCCAAAAAGCTTGGCTAATTCTTTGTTGAGTAATGTATTAAATGAGATATTAAAATGTAGCTCATAGCCATTAGAAAACTCGCTTAAAGCTCTAACTTGATATTCAATTGAACCATCTTCTTTTGATATCAAAAGGTCAGATTCATCAAAACTCTTTGATTTAGCTTCAATCCATAATCCTCTTAACATTGTTCCAGACAATATATCTTTAGAGATTAACTGAACTCTTTTACTTTCATTTACTAATGGCATTTTTTGTAAATATTCTGTTTTGTATGCTAACTGAATTCTATCATTATAATTATTAATCAAGCTTTTTAAGTTTAAGATTAGTTGAACTATATCTTCATCAACTATATCACTACTAACTAATGAACCGTAACCAATGTAATTAATTATTAGATCCATAGATTTTGAAACGCTTTCAAAATTTTCTCTAGCAATATTATCATTAATATTATTAAAAATTTGTTGCGCTTGAGCTAAGGCATCAGATAAATCACTTTCAAATGTTTTTATAAATGGTTTTTTATCAAATTTTACCAAAGCATAAACATTGTTTTTATCAATGAACCTTTCTGGTTTAGTAAAATATTTAGATGCTCTAAGAATCCTCTCTTGAAGAATAGCATGTTTGTACGGACTAAAATCTAAGCTTGTTGAATCAGCAATGTTTTTTAAATGATTTAAAAAGTCATCTTCAAGCATTCTTTTCAGCTGGTTAGAGACTAAACTATTCAAATTTGAAGTATCTTTTTTTTCAACTTTATATACACTGTAAACATAGATACTATCATTCTTAGAACCTTCTAACCATGTAGGCTTAACTAGTTTTGTAGATGGCTGAATGGCAGGAGAAGGCTTAGATGAACAATTAATTATAAATAATAATAAACCCAATAAAAAAACATGCTTAGAAAATCTCATCAAAGTGATTTGATATGATGTATCAGGTCTAAAATTCCAGTTCCAGAAAAATTTGTTTTAAAACTAATATTTGCATTTCCTTTATTGAGTACTATTACTAAAGGTACACTTTTTATATTAAAAATATTTGATGCAATATTATACTCATCAATTAAAATTGGTACCGTCCAAACATGCTTCTGAACCATTGATGATAAAATTAAATCGTTATCATAATTATTAATTAAAAAGTATTGAATATCTGTATTTTTAATACCAGCCCTAATATCTTGAATGACTGAAATAATTTTTTGAGAAAAAATATTTTCAGAACTAAAAAACAATAAAACTAGATTTTTTTGAACAATTTCATTTTTAAAATGTATCTGCTCAGAAGTGTCTAGTTTTCTCAACGATATTGATTTAATACTTTCAGTTAAAGCTTCACTCTGAGATATAACATTTGCGGCTAGGGGACATAATAAACTACCAATCAAAGTGATTGCTATATACAAGTACTTACAAATAGTCATAATTTGCGAGTATTTCTCTAAAAGCATTGAATTGTTCATAAGTCATATCAAACTCATATAAATACTTACCTTTGAAGTAGACCCTAATTCTATTCGCTTCAAAAAAGCTTAGTATTAATTCTGTGTCAATAGAATCATCAGATTTTTCTTGATTACTAAACCTTGATTCAATTAATTCTTTATTTAATTTATCTATAGCTATAATAATCCTCTTATTATTATCAGTTAATAATTCTATTTCGTTATAGTTCATCCATTGAGGGTCGTGATAGTCCGAGCCACTTTTATCAATGTAAGTAGATTTCATTCTAAACTCTCGATCTCCACCTTTATCTTCAATCATATATAATTCTATCCCAAATGATACAGTATGAGAAACTTTACATAAAGTTGAACGTAAGGTTCTAAAATAGGTTTTTCCAGTTTTTTCATCATAAATAGATTCTACATTAGTTTTTATTGAATCAACCATTTGTGTAGCTCTTTTTTCTTTGCGTTCATTTATTTTTTTTAATCTTAGCTCCTCTTTTTCAATCTTTAATTTTTTCTTGTTTGCTAAGTCATATTTATTTTTAACTTTTTGTCTATCCCAATCTGGATATTTTTCAGATAAAATAATTAGAAGATTCATACAATTATCAAATTGTTCGGAATCGTAGTAAGTATGAGCTTGCGAATAAAGTGCACCGGGTAATTGTGAAATACTGTCCATTTTAGCGCGCATAATAAACAACTCTTTTTCGAGCCTTTTAATTTTTCCTAAGTTGCTCTTTAAGTCTTTATTTTCACTTTTAACATTTGTTATCACTTCTTCTAAATCATCTACCTCATCTTGCAGATAATTTACTTGATTTTTCAAGTCTTCTTTTTCGCACGAGATAAAAAAGAATAAAACTAAAAAAAAAGTAAAAGGACAAAAAAGATTTAAAGTTTTAAAGCTCGTTTTCATAAATAATTATAAAAAATCAATTCCCATCCCTAAATAAAAAGATGCCCAATAAGCAGTCCCACCAGTATTGAAGTTTATAGTATTAAATCTGCTTGATACTGAAATAGAAAAAGGCAAAGAGCCTAAAAGTAAATTTATATTATAGCCGGCCATTAATCCTGTACCATGATTGTAATTTTGAGATCCTATTACGAATTCCTTCACGAGCTTTTCTCCTCCAATTTTGAGTATCTTTGACAGATCAAAGTTAATAAGCACGCCACTTCCACTTCCGTAATAACTATCTAAAGTATCAATTGATGATGAAAATGAGTAATTACTACTTTCATAACCAAGACTAGTCAAAAAAGGTCCAATTTTTATACCAAATGGAAAACGGATATTAAAAGATGACTCAACATCTGATGTTGAACTAGATAGTGAGGACCCTTTTATTAATACCTTGCCTAAACCCCCTCCAATTCTTAAGCCCGAGAGTAGACTTTTTTTTGATTCTGATTGTCTAATTTTATCTTCATTCGTATTTTTATCAACATTAGGTATTTTAATGGAAAGATTATTAACAGCCTGAATTGTTTCCAAAACTTTCACTTCATCATTAACCATTAGAGAATCACTTTGTTTAATAGCTTCATTTTTATCAATTATTATTTCCTCAACAATAACAAATATTGATAATAGAGTATCAATATTGTTATTTATGTAAGCTTCAAAACCTGCCTCTCCGCCGCCCCAATCAAAGCCATCTTTTAATTGTTCGTCTTTAATACCTAATGAGTCAAATTTGACAAGAAGGAGGTTAAAAGATTCGTTGTTAAATAAATCTGATTCAGGGATAATGCCAATTGCATTACGAAGTAGGTTTATTTTATTTTTATTAACATGGGTACTATCCTGCCCATATATAAAACCAAATAGAATAATATTTGTATAAATGAGGATACGATTCATAACGTGAATATACAAATAACACTATGCGAATCTCCATAGTGAGAAAGATAAAAAGCCCTACATGTTACAGCGCTTTTATCTTATGGTAATTAAAACGTTAATGTTACTTCATTGGTACCATTTTGTTGGTCTGTCTGAACTCACCTTCTTGGATCATATAAATATAAATTCCCACAAATACTAACTGATCTAACTCATTCATCGCATTCCACAATACCTGATGGTAGTCCGCTAACTGACGCTCGCCAAAAACCAATGACCGTACCTTAGGAATATTTATTTTTATAATAATAAAATTAATTTTCATTATTATAATTGAAACCACCCTACTATTAAATAAAAAAGTTTTTTATTATGGTCTA
>TARA_B110000881_G_scaffold204812_1_pt1 | contig 13751 bp, 4 predicted proteins | sample TARA_B110000881 | Tara Oceans TARA_B110000881 (sample SAMEA4398150) | marine metagenome | biome: Polar Biome; feature: [MES] marine water layer (ENVO:01000295) within the mesopelagic zone...; material: water (ENVO:00002006), including particulate matter (ENVO:01000060) such as......
AACCTCTACGACAATTTGCATTTTGATAAACCGGCAAAGTTGACGATCGGGAAACGTTTCGCGGATGCTTTTTTTGAAGCTGGTGTGGTGACTCCAGACTACGGGAAACTGGTCTTTATCGGTGACTCGATTACGCAGGGTGGCTTGGGTTTCCCAAGCTATCGTTATGAGCTTTTTAAGCACCTCGTCGATGCGGGAGCGAATTACACTTTCACTGGTTCGGTGACGGGAGCGTATCAGAATAATTCGGGAGCGACCCCGGACTACGCGGGTGAGACTTTTCGGAATGTGCACGATGGTCACTTCGGCTGGCGGGCATTTTGGGAGAACGGCCGGCTTCCTGTGCCTTCGAATCGACGGGGGGGAAACCGGGGTGAGGGAACGGTGTTGAATTGGACGGGACAGGCATCTCAGTATGAATTGAACTCGGCGGGAAACTGGGTGGACTATCCCGATCTGGGGGTGTCGGGTTCGGGGAATGGAGGGGCGACCTATGTGCCGGATACGGTGCTGATCATGATTGGGATCAATGATTTGGCAGGTGGGGGGGCAGGGACTGAGCTGCGTGATGATCTTGCTGTGATGATCGATCAGTTCCGGGCGGTTAATGCCGGAGTGAGTATTTTTCTCAATCATCTTTTGCATACGGATCAAGCGGCGTCCTTGCAGGCCAAGGTCGATACGTTTAATAACTTGCTGCAAGGATTGGCCAATACCAAGAACGCGGCTTCAGCGACGTCCCCCGTTTGGGTCATCGATGCATCAACGGGATTTGATCCTGTCGCGATGACTCATGATGCGGTGCATCCGAATACGGTGGGAGAGGCCTATGTTGCGGATGGGATCGCGGAAGGGCTTGGTTTGAACCCTGAAGGAATCGAAGTGATGGAAGTTGTGTTTCCGTTGACGGAAAAGAAGGATCTCGATATTTGCTTTGCTGGAAGCGAAATTTACAGTGGCACGGCCTATCTCCATGGTTGGTCAGAGGTGACTGCTGCGGCAACGACAGAATCCTTGAACGGTGACGTTTTGAACCGGAATCACATCAATGGCGCCGGGGAGTGGCTGGAAGGAATTGCTTCGAGTGATGACGGTGGCGTGACTACCTGGAACAGTGGAAACGACGGTGATTGGACCTTTGAAATTGAGATGAAGTTTCAAGCCAATCCCGCGGGTTTTGCGATTTGGTTGGGGACGGACAATCATCGAATCATTGTGGAGGTGATGGGTGACCGGACCCGGGATATGGCTGGCAATGTTTTCGATGTGACACACAACAATCTGGATGGGCACTTTCACAAGTGGAGGATTGTCAATGACAGCTCCGCGTTCCGCTACCACGTGTGGCGCGATGGCGTGAGGCTGACGGATCTTGGGGGAGCGAGCTACGATGGTGCAGGAGCGGATAGCCGGGTGGTTTTGGGGGATCGGACGGGTGGGGCGTTTGGGAATAACTACATCGTGAACATCGCTTCGATTTGTTACGATCAAAACGGTGGGTTTTTTCCGCTTGGTTCGGATCTTGACGGTGATGGAATGTCGGATGCTTTTGAGTATGAATATTTCGGGAGTCTCACCGAGGCATTTCCCGGAGATGATTTTGATAAGGACGGGCGGACCAACTACGAAGAGTATGTTGCCAACACCGATCCTTTGGACCGTCAGTCAATCCTGTCGATTGATCGTATTGAGGAGATTGGGGGAAAGGTTCGGGTGATTTTGGATGAGACTTCCTCGGGGCGAAACTACCGGCTCTATCAATCCGATGATTTGGGGATTTCAGATCCATGGGGTTTGGTTGCCGGACCGCTTCCGGGCAATGGCGGGAGTCTGTCACTGGATGATACTAAAACGATAAATGAACGGGGATTTTTTCGAGTGGGTGTGGAGCTGCCCTAAAGGGTGGTGTGCGAATAAGACCAGAGTTTGTGAAAGGCTTCTAGAGGAAACCTCGTCACCTTCCTTGTCATGAAGCGATTGATTTGCGCCATTTTTTTTATAGGAAGTCTAGGGTGTTGTGCTGAAGATTTTGAAGGATTCAAAGTTGGAGGTTTCACGACCCTGGAGAATGATCTAGGTAAGTGGACGAGTTCGGAAGGACATGCGGAAATTCACGGAGCTCATGCAAAAGGTGGGAAGCAAAGTTTGCTCCTCCTTGGAGGGGCGAATCATGCTGCCGAGTTGAATCTGAAAGAGGAGACGGCTGAAGAGCTGGTTTTGTCGTTTTGGGCCGAGCGCTGGACGAGTCGGGATCCATTTTCTTTCCGGCTTGAGGAGAAAAGGGGCGGGGAGTGGTCGGAAATTTACGATGGCGACAGCAAGATTAGGGTGGGAGGCTTCCTGACCTTGGTTGAGGTGCCGTTGAAGAAGGGCGTGGAGGGCTTGCGATTTGTTTCCACCACGCCTCCCAAGAGTGGTGTCATGATTGATGATCTTTTGGTGGAAAAAGTTCAGCCCATGGTAGTTGAAAAGGTCACGACGATTCAGCCCGTGATTCCGGTGTTGATTCGAAAAAAGGATAATCCTGTTCTGGGGGTGCAGGTGGTGACAAAGGGGCGAGGGGCGGCCCAAAAAGTGTCTGCTTTGAAAGTGGACCTCAAAGGAACGACCGACTCGAGTTCGGTGAAGGCGGTGCGGGTGTTTTTTTCTGGGGGCACGATGAAAGCGGGAGCGGGAGAACTTTTTGGCGAAGCAAAAGTGATCGGGGGTGAATGGATTTGTGAAGGTGAAGCGATCTTGGTGGCGGGAGAGAACTACTTTTGGGTTTCGATTGAGCTCAGAGATAGCGCGAGTCTTGATGGTCGAATTGATGCACGAGTTTGGGGAGTGACATTTGGTGACGGCAAGGTTGTTGAGCCCGAAGTCAAGTCGCCGGAGGGAGCGCAGCGGATTGGTTATGCGGTGAGGCAGCACGGGGACGATGGTTCGAAGGCTTTTCGTATTCCCGGTCTTGCAACGACGAACAAGGGAACCTTGATTGGGGTTTACGACGTTCGATATCGGACGGGAGGTGACTTGCCAGGTGATATTGACGTCGGGATGAGTCGCAGCACGGATGGCGGGCAAACTTGGGAATCAATGAAAGTCGTCATGGACATGGGGAATGATCCCAAATGGCGCTACGATGGGGTTGGCGATCCTGCGGTCCTGGTGGATCGAGGCAACGGGCGGATCTGGGTGGTCGGAACCTGGAGCCATGGCAACCGATCCTGGCATGGTTCGGGGCAGGGGATGAACCCGGAGGAAACGGGGCAGCTTATGTTAACTCACAGTGATGACGATGGCGTGACGTGGTCAAAGCCGATCAACATCACGGCACAGGTCAAGAAACCGGAGTGGCACTTTCTCCTGCAGGGCCCGGGGGCGGGAATCACGATGAAGGATGGGACGCTTGTTTTTGCGGCTCAATATCAGGATAGCGACAAGCATGCGAATGGGAGGAAAAAAGGGACTCCGTTTTCCAGCATCCTCTATAGTAAAGATCATGGAGAAACCTGGCAGGTTGGAACGGGTATCAAGTCGAACACGACAGAGGCGCAGGTGGTGGAGCTGAAGGATGGTTCTTTGATGTTGAATTGCCGGGATAATCGGGGTGGATCGCGAACGATTGGGGTGACGAAAGATCTGGGAAAAAACTGGGAACTTCACCCAACGGATCGTAAGGCTTTGAACGAACCGGTCTGCATGGCGAGTTTGTTGCGAATGGGAGATCGTCTCATCTTTTCGAACCCGAACACCCGGAGAGGGCGCTACAATATGTCGATCAAGATCTCCGAAGATGAGGGGACGACCTGGCCCCTCCAAAATCATACGCTCTATGATTCGAGAAACGGAAGCGGTTATTCGTGTTTGGCTCCGGTCGGAGAAGATCATGTTGGTGTTCTTTATGAAGGCCCGGCGGAGCTCTACTATTTGAAATTTTCGCTGAAGGAGTTGGTGAAATGAAGTGGGGGGCTTTCCTGTGGATTGTTCTGCGGACCAGTGTCTTTGCGGAGCGCCCCAATATTCTCCTTATTGTTTCGGAAGATAATGGTCCCGAGTTGGGATGTTATGGCGATCCCTATGTGAAGACACCGGTGCTCGATAGTCTCGCCAAGGCGGGGACGCGGTTCGCGAACGCCTTCACGCCGTATTCCGTCTGCAGCCCATCGCGGGCCTGTTTTTTGACGGGACTCGATCCCTCGCTCAATGGACAGCTCGGCTTGGCGACGCACAAGTATGCGATGTATCGCGAGTGGCCGAATATTTTCAGCCTTTTGAAAAAAGGGGAGTATCGCACGGGTCTGATTGGAAAATTGCATGTGAATCCGGAAAGCGCGTTTCGCCCTCATATCGATTTCCGAGCCATTTCGGGCGCGAATTTTGGGAGGAAAGGCATGGGCGCGTATGCTGAAAAGGCGGGAGAGTTTTTTAGAGGAGGAGAGAAGCCGTTTTTTCTCTCGATCAATTATCCTGATGCTCATTTCCCTTTAATTCCGCAGGCAGGAGGATTGCCGAAGAAGGAAGATCTTTTGAAAGGAGAGAATGTGAAGCCCTTGCGGTGGGTCGGTTGTGATTCTCCGCGACTGCGGGAAGCGACCGCAAATTATTACAACTGCATGAGTCGTCTCGATTCGTTGGTGGGACATCTTTTGGAGAAGCTGAAGAAGGCCGGGAAAGCGGAGAATACGCTGATCATCTACATCGGAGATCACGGCGCGCAGTTTTCACGTGGGAAAACGAGCGTCTATGACGCGGGTTTGCGAATTCCGATGATTCTCCATTGGCCGGGTGAAGTGAAAGTGGGGGTGCGGAATGAAATGGCAAGTGTCGTAGATTTGTTGCCAACGATTTGTGAGGTGGTGGGAGTGGGGGCCCCAGAGAAGCAATCGGGTAAATCCCTGTGGCCCCTTTTGAAGGGGGAAGAGGTTGAGGGCTGGCGGAAGGAGTTTCTCGCAGTCACCACGGGATCTGCTCCTGTGATTGGATGTCTCCAGTTGGCATTGAGAACAGAACGCTACAAACTAATCCATACTCCGAAAGGGCAAGGGGAAAACCGCAGCGCGGTCGCCTATCTGAATCAGCACAACGCCCATTTTATTGCGGGCTCAACACCAGAGGAAATTGAGGAGAGTACGGGGAAGGTGAGGGAGGCCTACAGGACCTACTTAACGCCGCCAGAATTTGAGTTCTACGATTTGGAAAAGGATCCATTTGAGTTTGTGAACTTGGTCGAGGATAAGGCCTCCCTCGAAATTTTTGAGGAATTTAAAGGGAGATTGCATGAACGGCTGAAGAATGTCGGTGATCCATTTGCTAAAGTGGAGAACGTAGAGGCTTGGATTTCACAGGAATCCGAGGGGAGAAAAATCGACTATCGAAAGGAGAAGAGTTGGAGGTGGGACTATCTGAGTCAATTTCACGATAGGTGAAGAGAGCGTGTCGTGCCTTCAGACCTTTACGAAGTTTTACAGCTGAGTATAAGGGTGCGGATTGAACGCCGCAACAACCTCGTGGAATGGCGCGGCGACGACAAGTGGTGGTTTGGAGACGCTGACGCTAACGACTGATTTGCATGCAAGCAACGTCGCTAACTGGTCACCGGTGGTCGCAATCGACAATACTTTCTATCGTTGGAATCACTCGAACTCTGTTTCGCGTGGCGTCTTTTTAGGGAAGAGAAGCTATCTGGTTTTATCTTTATACCAGATAATGGGTTTTGAGGACAGCGTGAGGATGCGATTGAATGAGAGCGAGAAAGCGATAAGAATTATGAAGAGAATTACAAAGTTAACCGGAGCCATCATGGTATCGATGATGACGTCCCACGCAGAGACGCTCTTCGGAGGTGCCGATACCACCGATGTAGATAATTGGACCACCAGTTCGGTGGTGTTTGATGACATCGAGAAATCCGGGCACAGCCTGAATTGGGAGAATGTTGTCGTGAATAATGTAACCATCGACAGTGCCGGTAACAAATTCGATTTGGAATGGGAGGCTGGAACCAATTATACGATTGGGCACCTTTTCATTTACAACGAGAGTTACGACCTGGCGAGCGAGGTGGGCGGAATCCAGGGGTTATTGATGACGGCAGATTTTGAAGCGACGGCGTTTAGTAATTGGTCGCCTGTTGTTGCGGTAACTGTTGGTGGGGTGACGAACTACTATCGTTGGAATCACTCGGGAAATGCCTGGAACGGAAACGGAGCGCTCAATTTTTCTGATCCATTCCCAGCGGGAGACCCCAATCAATTTGATCTTTCTCAACTCGGGAAGGGAACGAATTCTGCTCTTGGAATTTGGGGGAAGTTGAACGCTGTTTCGGGCAATTTTGGTGGAACAAGAATCAACGCTGATGGTCCGAATTTGCAAGCGGCAACAGGGACGGTGCAGTTTGGCTTTATTCAATGGGGAGCTTCGACGGGCGGAAATGTTTCTAATCAGATCTTCTCCACGACAATCGAGTCTTTCGAAGTGGTCGTGAATCCCGGAGATGCTACTCCTCCGGTGGTGGTGGTGGCCGCTGGAAGCACTTTGTCTGCGACTTCGATTTCGGCTGCGGGAGAGGTGACGGATACCGGAAATGAGGCTCCGATAGTGATTGTCTATTATGGGACGACCGATGGGGGAACTGATTCGGGGTCGTGGGATGGTTTCGTAGATGGCGGGGCTCAGGTCGGAGCGTTTACGACGTTGATTGAAGGGCTGATTCCAAATACGAATTACTTTTATCGAATGTTTGCCTCGAACTCAGCTGGTTCAGCCTGGGCTGATTCTTCAGAGGTGGTCATGACCTCTTCTCCTTCGACTCCAAGTATTGAAGTGCTTGCTGGAAGTTCAACTTTAGCGGGTTCGCTCACCATGAACGGACAGGTGACTGATAATGGGAACGAGAATCCTGAAGTGACGATTTTCTATGGAACGACTGACGGAGGAACCAATGCCGGATCTTGGGATGAGGTGGTCTTTGTCGGAGTGATCGGAGGGGCGTTTTCAGCGACGGTTACGAATCTGTCTGGAAATACAACCTACTTCTATCGCGCCTTTGCGGAGAATTCCGGCGGGCTGAATTGGTCTCCAACCACGGAGTCGGGGACAACCTTGGACTATGCCGGGGTGCCAAATTCACTCGCATCATTAGGCTTCGATTTTCTGTATGAGATGGATGAGGATCCAAGTGGTCAGGATCTGGATGTGGGAGCGCATGCTTCGGACTGGTATCCCAATCCGGCGCAGGCAACGGGTGTGGATCAAGAGATGTGGATCCCACAAAGCTATGAGGGTGGGATTGCTTCTTCCAATCAAGGAGCGGCGATTCCAGAGGCCTTATTCCGATCGGACTATACTGGAAGTATTTCCCGGCAGTCGCTTCCAGGTGATTTCACGGTGGAGGTCGCAATACGGCTCAAGGAAGGAACCATTATCTCACCCGATTTTGATTTGGGTGGATTTGGAATGTTCATCAACCCTCCGGGTCAGACAGCCTTTCGTTTGAATATTAATGAAAACGAGTTGAGCACTGGGCTTGGAGATTCGGTCACGGCATCCGCGAGCAATTCGGCGGGAATGACAGTTTTCCGAATTTGCTATGTTGAGGCAGATGAGCGTTTTTGGATTTGGAGAGATGGAGCGTTGGTTTATGGCGATACTGTTTCGCCTGGAGGAGGAGTTGAAGGCTCTGAATCTTCTCTTTATTCGGGAGGAGGATTCCTTCTTGGTGATTTCGATAGCGATCTCAGTGGGGATTGGGATATTGAGTATATTCGTCTTCATAATGAGGCTGTTGCTCCCACCGGAGCGAGCCCATTTGGTGATGTCGTGATCACTGAATTCGGCTTTGTGAATGAGACTACGGTCTTCATTGACTATCTCGGTGAGTCCAGCCGAGCCTACAATATTACAAGTTCTCCTGACATCTTTGACTTCACGACCGTGGAGGATCCGATCAACGGGACGACCTCAACGACAAATGCCGAGGGCATTGGGCGTGTGGAGATTGGAGTCTCGGGTCGCGTTCCAGGAAAGCTGTTTTTCAGGGTGGAAAAGCCCTAAGCGAATCTTTCCGTAAGTTATCCCAAAGGGCCTGCCGAGCGAAAGTTTGGGGAGCTTTTTGGGGTCTGCTAGGGCTGCGAGACACGGAGACGGAAGAACTGTCTTTGACCTGAGATGGTGGGGAAAGGCGACTGGTAGGTGTAGAGGGCAGTTCCAGCGTCACTGCGCTCGATCGAGGCAAGGGCGTTATGGCTAAGCGGTGTCCAGGTCAAGAGATCTACCGAGTATTCAACAGAATAGGAGAGGTGAGCAGAGAGGTTACGTTGAAAGGTGAAAAGGGAATTGGCTCCGAGCGAGTTGACGGTTGGTTTGGGAGGGGAGCTGGCGTTGTTAGAGAAGGAAAAATGTAGGAGGTTGTTGATGCCATCGTGATTATCGTCAGCGTCAGCGTTTCCGACAAAGCCAAGAATGTCAGTTGAGAGGGGGGATCCATGAGGGGTTGGCGAAGGTTGCCAGTTTAATGGATCGTGAGCGTCGATTCCTGGGATGGGGCAAGTGAGGACGAGTGAGGAGCCCGAACCGTCGGGAGATTCAGGCCAGGGGAACTTGTCATTGTAGGTGAGGGCGAGATAGGGAGCACTATTGAGTGTTATAGCGAGAGGTTCACCACTGTTTGCCAGCGAACCGGAGTATTCTCCGCTGATATGAGAGGCTCCATAACGGAAGGTGAAGGCGGCGGAGTTTCGAACCAAGATGATCCGACGATTGCCCGGAATGAGACGCTCGGAGGGAGGGAGGGTTGCAAAGTCGAAATGGATTCCTTCGTTGAAGGAGAGGTTGGTCAGATCGAGGGGGGAGGGGGTGGTATTGGTGAGTTCGATAAACTCGAAATCGTCCTGGTTGGAATGTCCTGCGAGGATCTCGGCGGGTGAAGCTTCGGCTGGATGGTAGTGGATTTCGCTGATGACAAGATCGTCAGCCATAGGATCACTTGCGGTGAGAAAATCGGCGGCAACGAGAGCGGACCATGCGCCTGTATTTGAACGGACACGAGCGAAGAGGGATGTGGGCGAATTGATGGTGGTGGTGTTCCCGGTGGAGGCGATAGGGTTAATATTGCCACCTTGAAGACGGGGATCGGAGTCGTCGGTTGTGAAGTAGAGGGTTCCGCTTCTGTTGGGATTGCTGAGGGTGATGGTTGTTCCCAAAGTGACCTGTCCTCCGTGTTGCGAGAAACTGGGCGCGTTGGTGGTGGGGTAGATGTTGTTGGAACGGAGTTGGTTGAGGAATATGTTGGTGCGCGCGGGGAAGTAGCTCCTGATCTTTTGATCCACGAGAGGATCGAATTGATCGATGGCATTCATGGGCGGTTCTTCGCGAGTGTCTCCCCAGCGGGCAGCTTCAGCATTCATGGCCGGGTTGATGAAGGTGGTGATGTCTCCGAAACGGGTGATGTTTTTGGATGGAGTCAGGGCGCCGTCGTTGAAGCAGTGTTTGTGGACGCGGTCCGCGAAGTAAGTCATGAATTCTTCGTTGAGACGAAGCCGGCTCCAAATGATGCCCGGGGAATTGTTGATGGTGGTGTTGAGTTGGCCGGTGGCGTTGGTGACGAAGATGAAATTTTCTACGTCCCATGCGATAAAGGTAAAAGGCCCGTTGGTTGGGCGGTGCCGGATGGCATACCAGTTATTGTGCGGCCAATCGACGTTGCCCCCCCAGAAATTGAGGATGAGGTAGTCGGCGAAGGAATCGACGTCGAGTTGTTGACGGACTGAATCGTAGACGGCTTGGCTGACGATGTTTCGGTTGAGAGTGGAGAGGAGGGTGTTCCAGGCGGTGAGATTTCCAGTGACCACTTCGGGTGCTGAGCCGTTTGACTGGCCGCGCGGTCGTTGTTTGAGGACATCGTATTCCGAGTCATCATTGCCGAAGCGATCTTCGGCGAAGTGTTCGTCGACGCGCTCATGGAGGTTGTAGACGCCCCAGTAGATGCCATTGAAATAAACGTGAGCCCAGTTGCCTTGTACGACGGGATCGGCTCCCATGTCTTGGTGTGATTGACGGCCGAACTCGTCGCGCATGAGAAGGGCGTTGCGACGCCCGATTCCCTCGGTGCCGGAGCCCGAGGTATGGACGGTCCACGAATCAAAGTAAGCGCCGCGGAGGACGATGTTGTCGATCTGATCGGCGGCCCGGTTGTTGAAAAGGCGGTAGTCGAGTTTAGATTTTCCGTATTGAGAGCGGAAGGCAATGCGGAGGGATTTTTTCCCGCGATCCCGGAAACGAGAGCCTGCTCCCTGGATGCGGATGCCGGCATCCTGTTGGAATCCTGACGAGCCATCAGGTAAAATGTATTCGACCGAGCATGCGCGCTCCCAGGCGGCGCCGGACTCGCGGGGATTGGCATAGATGCCATTGCTTCCCCACATGTCATCGGCAGGGAGGGAGACGGATAAGGTTGGGAGAGATTTGAGATCGTCAGTGAGATCGGGAAAGCGGCGATCGTTCACGATGTTGGGATCCATGTTGTAGTCCCAGATTGAGGTGTTGTTTGGAGGTGTGGGGAGGCCGGTGCCGTTTTGTGTGAGGACATCGCTGTGGAAGAGATAGGTTTGAGTGTCTACGTTGGTGGGGAGAGAATTGTTACGGATCGCGAGAGCGCGAAGAACGGTGGTGGTGCTGATGGGAATACTCGCTTGAGTAACAGTGAGAGCATCGGGCGCGGGAACCTGAATGCCATTTCCCGATGAGGGAACGGAGCCGTCGGTGGTGTAGATGATGGTCGCTCCGGGGTCGGTTGAGGTGATCGTTTCGGTAAAGGTAGTGATGTAGAAGCCACGGCCGAATTTAAAAACGGTGTCCCCGAGAAGGGTGTTGAAGTTGCTGGCAGGATTTTCAGCGGCAGGGGTCGGTGCGGGAAAGTAACCGATGGTGGGCGTGACGGGATTGGTGAGGGTCGCGATGAGCTCGGGTCGGATGAGGAGATCGGAGCTATTGGAAAAGCGGTTCATGCCATGGATCGCAAGGATGTTTCCAGCGGCAACGAGGTCGGAGATGCTCGCGGTGATATCGAAGTCCTGAAACTGAAGAGCTGCGGCATCGGTGACGTCGCCATCCGAGTCGGAGTTCCAGAGGAGGGTTTCGGGATCGTTTGCGCCGACGGCGTAGTTGCCATTAATGAAGGCAGCAAAACCATCATCGTATTTCATACGAAGGGTGAGAGATTGGATGTTGGCGGGATCGAGGGTGCCCGCGATGGGAACCCGGATGTAGATGGTGGAGTTCATCCCCCAGCCCGCTTCGAGGTCGATGCCGAATTCATTTTGAAATCCGTTTGATCGTTCGAAGCCCACGCCGAGAGGGCCGCTAAGCCAGGAGGACTCGTCGAAGCCGGAGGTGTTGTTGCGCCAGGTCGTGCCAATGGCGGTGTCGTAGACCAGATCTGGAATGCGGGCCTTTGCCGGGGATGATTCTGTGACTAGGACAAATTCATTTCCGGTCTTGGTGGGGCCGTAGGAAACGTCACGGGATTGAGCTGGATAGTTGAATTGGGTCGTGATGGTGGAGTCGGGAGCGGCCAGGGCGAGATACTCGCCCTTTTCCGAGAGGGAAAAGTTGGTGTGGAGTTCGCTACCGGACCGGTTTTTTCCCGAGGCAAAGACGATGAGACGGTTTCCCGAAGGGATGACGAGAGAGGGGAAGGTCCATTTGATAGGATTGGTGGCATCATCGGTGAGGGTCCAGCCCGCCATGTCCACTGAGGAGGCATCAGGATTGTGAATTTCAATCCAATCGGAACGGTTTCCATCTTCGTCGGCGAGACCCGTGGAATTGACGGTGAGGAATTCGGTGATGATGGGCGCTCCGAAAAGGGGGGGCATCAGCGTGATGAAGAGGAGCGGTCTGAGGAAATGGATCATGGCGAGAGAAGTCGTGTCACTTTGATCCGGAAGAACTGAGGGGTTACGGTGAGAGGGAGGGAGGAGCGCCAAATGCGAGTGGCAGTGCCGTCGCCATTGGGTTGATCGCTTACGATAACAAGATCACTGGGCGAGTCGGTCCACGTTTTTAGATCCTGCGAGCGGCAAGCCGAAAGGGAAAGGTCGTCGTGTCCAATGCGGTATGTGATCTCGACGAAGGGATAATTTTGTCCATCGAAGGTGATGGGTGCGCCGATTCGGTAACGCCCGTGGCCTTCGCTTGAATTTGTGTCGGACGTGCCGAGGGTGTATTCGAGAAGGGATGTGAGATCGTCGTTGTCATCATCATCCGAAGGATCGCCAGAAAAAATGGGCTGTGCATCGGACGCTCCCGGATTGCCGTGTACTCCGGTGCTACAGCGCCAGTTTGAGGGGAGATTGTGATCGGGGTTTGACTCCGGGAGTTTGAGAATGAGGGAGTAGCCTTCGCCATCGGCGCAGAGGGGCCAAGGGTGAGAATCACTGTAGGTGGCGGACTGGAGAATGAGCTCGAGGAGGGTGTCCTTCAGGTTGATGATGTCACCCGCGTTATTGAGCGCGCCGCTGTATTCTCCTGAGACGGGATGGACATTGCCGTAGCGTAGTTCGAAAGCCGCTTGGTTTCTCACAACGAGAACTCGTTGACCGGAAGCGAGGGTGGGAATGGTTCCCGAAGAGAATTCGAATTCGATGCCACCGGACACTGCGAGTGAGTTGAGATCGGCGGGGGTGTTCCCGATGTTCTCGATCTCAAAGAACTCGAAGTCATCGGAGTTGTCGAATCCGGCCGCGATTTCGGAGGGGCTTGGATCAGCGGGATGGTAGTTGATTTCGCTGATTACGAGTTGGGGAAGTTTGGAAGTTTGATAGTAGGTCCGTTCGACGCGTCCGCTCCAGCGGGAGCCGTCTTTGGTGCGCGTGATGAGACGTGTGCGTGAGTTGATATTGAGCGGAGAGGTGTAGGCCATAGCGCTGGGAGAGATCGCGCCACCATCGAGCCTGGGGTCACTGCCATCGGTGGTGTGATAGACGATGCCTCCAGCGGTTGGTGACATTGTGACGGTGACGTTGTTCACGAAGAGGTTTTCGGTTGGTGAAACAGTGGGGAGAGATTCGTATCGGCGGTCGAGGTAGTTGGAGCGATTGACGATCCATGATTTGGTGGCCTTCACGCGAGATTGCCAGGTGGAAAAGGAAAGGCCGCTCGCACTCACTTGATCGGAGCGTGGTCCTATTGCTGAATCATCGACGAGGGTTTCGAGCGCCGAGTTGGTGATGTTTGAGACACGGGCCTCTTGCCAGATGTCTTGGTGAGCTTGCTGAAAATCTGGGTCATCAAAAAGGCCGGCATACCAATCACGATTCGAAGCCCAGAGTGGACTTTGTGTCGCCGATCCCTTCCAAGTGAAGGCACGGTCGAAATCCCAAATAGGTCCCATCTTGATCTTGGCGGTGGGCGTTTCTTGATAGATGAAGGTCGAGAGGACGTGGGCATCTTGGTTGATCGCAAAATTGTGGACAGCAAAAGCGCGGGCCCAGCTATCGGTGTCGAGATGAGCACGGTAACCATTGACGGGATCGTTGGCGTTGGCGGCCCAAACGGAAGAATCCATGGCGCGAACTCGGGATTGGATTTCGGAACGCTGGATGGGCAGGACGCGGTATCCGTTGGGGCTATTGAAATTGAGGTAGGAGTGGTAAAATTCGGAGATGTCATCGACGGATTGAGACCCACCGGAGTTTTGCTGGTCGTCGGGAATCTGAAGAATTCCGTTGGGGCCGGCGGCGTGGAAGTTAGGTTGGGTTGTATTGGCT